>ULYX01030324.1_pt1 | contig 60772 bp, 51 predicted proteins | sample 1962591 | NCBI WGS metagenome assembly ULYX01 (sample SAMEA4835874, study PRJEB28245) | human gut metagenome | biome: gut microbiome; material: fecal sample | place: Denmark | collected 2008
GGTAGTGATACCCGTACCGGTTCGATTCCGGTCTGCGGCATTAATTTTTTGCTTCAAATTCAGTAAGGATTTGGAGCATTTTTTCATTTTGTACCAAATTTGTACCTTGTTCTAAGAATACACATCATTCTAATATCTCTCAATCTTTGAGTGGAAAAATCCCAATTATTTTTAAATTTCATACAAAAAGGCTTCAAAAACTGTAATCCTTTGTTATAATATTTTTAAAGAATTAAAATAGAGAAAGGAAGCGAAAAAAGATGAAGATTTGTCCAAAATGTGGAAAGCGGTATGAAGAAAACCAAAATTTCTGCAAAACTTGTGGAATGCGTCTGGTAGAAGAAAATCAGCGCCCATCAGGAAATCCGCCAGTAAAAAAGAAAAGTCATATCGGTTTATACATAATGATTGTAATCTTTGCAATCTGTATAGGTGCAGGTGCTTTTGCAGTGGTTAAAATTTCTGATAATAAAAAACAGGAAGAAGCAGAGCAGAGTCAGGTCAGTAAGAATGATAAAAGCACAGACAAAGCCGATAGTAAAGATGCGGAAGAGAAAGATTCCAGAGAAACAAAAAAAGATGCAGAAGAAGATGTAGAACCGGTTGAAGGAACTATGACCGCAGAAGAAAAGGCAAAAGCCGAGGAAGAGAAACAGAAAGAAGAAGAAAAGAAAAAAGAAGAGGAAGAACAGAAAGAATTATTAAAAAAATACGAGGAACAGGAAGCGCAGGAGGCAGAAGCAGCGAAGAAAGCAGAAGAAGAAAAGAAAGCCCAGGAAGCCGCTTCAAACAGTCAGAGTGCTTCAACAAGTTCATCAAGTTCAACCGGCAGTAGTACCGACAACAGTCTTTATGCAAGCTGGAGTGAAAAATTAGTGGGAGCAGAACAAAGTGATACAGCCATTTTAAATGAAGTAGGGGCTTCGGATGACTTTAATACAAAGATGGCAAAAGAGGAAGCACGTTATCAGTTATGGGATGGGCTATTAAATCAGATGTGGCAGGATTTAAAGGCATCCTTACCGGAGGATCAGATGTCACAGCTTACAAGTGCGCAGGTGGATTGGATTCATCAAAAAGAAGCAATGATATCACAATACTGGGAATCTCAGAATGTGGATCATTCTGGATTTAATGAAGCACCAGCGGCAGATACAACCAAACAAAGAGTGTATTATCTGTTGGATTATTGTCCAAGAAGTAATTAACCGAATCAAGTAGTGAAGCAGATTTAGAATATCAATATCTGCTTCACTCCAACGTAATTACAGTTCTAATGATGTTAGAATCAAAGAGGGAGGTTTGGATATATGTTTTGTAAATATTGTGGTAAGGAAATTAAGGAGGGCGAAATCTGTACCTGTAGACAGCAGAATTCTAAAACTCCATATCCAAAGCCGGATATTCGTCCAGTTATTCATCAACAAGGAAAGAATCAGAAGCATGTCCAGCTTAATCAGAATCAGCATGAAAGGAAGTCTATAAATAGAAGTCCAGCTGGCTCACCAAATCAGAGAAACGCAAAAAAAGATGGAAAAGGATTGGCAGTTGCGTCTTTCCTGCTTAGTTTTTTGCTTTTAGTCAGCTTTGTTTTATTAAGAGTTGTATTGCAGGATTTCATGCAGGAAAGTACTATGCTGGAGAGTATTTATCCGTATTTAATTTATGTTGTGCCGTTTTTACTTGGTCTGGGAGCATTTTTATGTGCAATTTTTTCTCTTCAGGATGCAAGAGTGCGTACGCTTTCGATTTCCGGAATTTTAATCAGTGCGATTTTTGTTGCAGGAATTTTTGTTTCTAAGGTACTGTTTCCTTATGAAGCAGACAGCTATGTGGCTTCATCGGATAGAAATGATGAAGAGGACGAAGAAGAAGTCGGTAAAGATAATTCTAAGGATACAGAAGATGCATCGAAAGAGGAAGAAACTGCAGAGTCGGATTCTTCTATTTCTCAGATTAAGAGTGATTATCAAAAAGGAACACTTGATTATGCAGGCGTAAAAAATGCGTTAGCAAAACTTGATACAGATAAATTGGAATCAAAAGAAGCAGAAGAAGTTTTAGCACTTCAGGAGCAGACGGAAAAAGATTTAGAGGACAGTCTTGAAAAATCCGCAAAAAGTTCCGATTATGAAAGTATTTTAAAGAAACTTTCAAAACAAAAAGAAGAGTTAAAAGACGAGGATGAGCTTATCACAAAACTGAGTGAAAAGTATGAACCAGAATATATTTTGTATTTAGATACAGAGAGCAAGAATCTGCTGGCACAGGGCAAAAAGGACGACGCATTAAAATTATTAAAAAATGGAAAAACATTGGTGGAAGATACCGATGCGGTGGATAATTTGATTGAGGAGGCAGAAGAGGGAGTAACCGGAGGAGATTATATTTTACCGGAAAGTAATAGCAGATATCTTACAGATGCAGATGTCAGCGGATTAACGCTTCAGCAGTTAAATTATGCGAAAAATGAAATCTATGCAAGACATGGAAGAAAATTTGATTCTAAGGAACTCCAGAATTATTTTGGAAGCAAATCATGGTATAACGGAACGGTCAATGCGGCTGACTTTAAGGAAACAGTATTTAATGAATATGAAAAGAAAAATGCAGAATTTTTAAGACAGAAAGAATTTGCAATGCATGATGGAGGATATCAGTTAGACCAGTAAGAAAGAGTGAGGAGAAGAAAGATGAAGTGCATTAATTGTGGATGTGAATTGCCAGAGGGAGCAAGATTTTGCGGTAATTGTGGAACACCACAGCCGGAGCATCAACAGGAAGAACAGCAGTCAGGACAACAGGTGCAACAAAGATTTTGTCCTCATTGTGGAGGAGCGAATGATGCCGATGCTGTATTCTGCAGTATCTGTGGAAAGGATATGAATGGGGACGGACAACCGGTGGTTGAAGAAACCACGTCAAAGAAAGTTCCGAAAAAGTTAATTGTGGGAGCAGTAGGTGTTGTTGCGGCAGTTGTTGTTATCGGCGGAGTTGTAAAAATCGTTGGAGGACTGGGAGGCAGTAAATTCGATTCTTACATCACTTATGTAAAAGATGGTTATATTAATCAGTCCGATATTGAACATTATAAGAAAAAGCCAGTAGAGTATCAGGGAAGATACGGAAGCACAAGTGATGATGGAGAGAATTATTCTGCCGGTGTGAGTTACTCCAAAGATGGAAAATACATCTGTTATCCTACAGATGTAAATTATGGCGATGATGGTATAGAATTTCGTTTAAATATGCAGAAAGTAGGAAAGACAGAAGAGCCGGTTAAGATTGACAGTTCGGTTACAAGTTATACAATTTTGGACAATAATAAAATTTTGTATAAGAAAGCCGGAAATGATACGCTTTATATTAATGATAAGAAGGGAAATAAAGAAAAAATTGCTTCTGATGTCAATTATTTTTATTTAGACAGTGACCAGAAAAACATTGTGTGGAGCGAATCAAACGGGGATGGTACGATTAATGTCTGCCAGCAGGATATTGCACTTAAAAAAGAGAAAAAAACGTTGGCAAAGGACGTGGATTCTTTCTATGCAAGTAGTGATTTAAAATATGTTGTAGTCCAGGAACAAGATACTCTTTATATGGTGGAAAATTTTGGAGAAAAGCAAAAAATTGCTTCGGGTGTAGAAAATCCGTATTTTAGTTATCTGGATGATGGAGGAGTCTATTATACCAAACAGTCAGAAGAGACGATAAATGCGTCGGATATAATTGAAGATGATTGCGCGGACAGTGATGCAGAACTTGAAAGACCGGATGAAGAAGATTATAAAGTTGAAAAAATTGAAAAGAATGACTGGACCGGTAAATATGAAAAAGTGGAATCAGTAGATGAAGATGCTTATGATGAAGCTTATGAGAAATATTATGATAAACAAGAACGAGATGAAATTCGTGAAGAATTGGAAGATTATGAGATTTCTACACCGATTGAAAAGCTATATTATGTAAAAGATGGAAAAGAAACGCAGATAGATGCTGCGGTTACACAAATGCATTGTTATACGGACTATACAGGAAAATGGAAAGGAATTATTTATAATCGTTATAACATGGAAGAAGTTCCAAAATTAAAAATTTCCGATATCGACAATGCCGGAAGTATTGAATCAGATTATTATCAATTACTTTTGGAGTCTGCGCAGACTTGCGTATACACAGAAAAAAGTAAAACAGTTGTTTTGGAAGAAAATTTTGAAAATATCTGGGGTGTGACTGCTGATTCCAAAACAGGGTATGGGGTAAAAGTAGAGGATGCTGATTCAGATAATGAAGATAAAACGTATAGTTTGTATTCTTTTTCAGCAGATAGTAATTCAGATGGAAAATGTAAGTTAATTTCCGATGATGTAGGATATGGGGAAGAATTGCTCAGAGGAGAAGATGTTTATTATCTGAAGGATCTGGATGAAGACGAAAATGGTGATTTGTACTGTAATGAAAAAAATATTGATTCTGATGTAAAAATGGGTACACTTTACAAAGTGCCAGACTCTGAAAATATTCTTTATGCAGTAGACTATAATAAATCAAATGGCAGTGCAACTTTGAAAATGTATGATGGAAAGAAAGACAAGATTATTGCAGATGATGTCTATTCTTATCTTCCAATTGATGAAAAACATATTGCACTTTTGATTGATTATAGTATGAAGTCTTATCGTGGTGACTTACAATATTATCTTGGAAAAGAAGAACTTAAGAGCATTGATGAGGATGTCAGCTTTATTTTGGGCGGAAAAGAGATTTATTAAAAAAATTTATTAGAATAAAATTTACGAGAGAGTTTAGAAATCAGGGAGTTTAATTTGTGAAACGGATGTATAAAATCATATTGGGATGCCTTTCAATTGTCTTGATTTTACTAATTGTTGTTGCGCTTTTTCAATTAAATCAGGTAAATAAAACAAGACAACAGGTTACTGCGGTAAGAAAAGAAATCAGGACAATTAAGAAAGACATAGAAAAACAGGAAAAAGAGCAGAAGAAGGCAGAAATTCTGCAAAAAGAAACAAAAGATGCAGAGCAGAAAGAAGAAGCGGATACCGATGCAAAATCGGAAGAATCAGAAGAATCTGTAGAAACGCAGGAAGAAGCGCAGAAAGAAGCAAAAGAACCGGAAGCTGGGGAAGAGCAGAAGAATCAGAAAACGGATGCCAATTCACAGGTGCCAGAGACCGGTAATGGAAAGAAAATCGCAATTGACCCAGGACATCAGGGTTATAATGTAGATATGAGTGCACAAGAGCCAATGGGTCCAGGTTCAAGCGAAATGAAAGCGAAGGCAACGACAGGAACACAGGGAAGTTTTACCGGTGTTCCCGAGTATGAGCTGAATTTAAATATTTCAAAACAGCTTCGTGAGGAACTTAAGAACCGTGGGTATGAAGTGATGCTGACAAGAGAGGACAATGACACTGCAATCAGTAATAAAGAACGTGCAGAACTTGCAACACAGTATGGAGCAGATATTTATGTGAGAATCCATGCAAATGGAAGTGATGACAGCAGTGTCAATGGGGCATTTACGATGATTCCGTCTGCACAGAATCCTTATGTCGGAGCACTGCATGATAAGAGCTATGCACTTGGAGAAGCGGTCATTAATGCCTATTGTGAATCCTGCAAAATTAAAAACAGCGGAGTACAGATTTTTGACAATATGACAGGAATTAACTGGAGTACTGTGCCGGTTATTATTCTGGAAATGGGATTTATGTCAAATGAAAGTGATGATACAAATATGGAAAATCCGGATTTCCAGAAATTAATGGTACAGGGCATTGCAAACGGTATTGATGCTTATTTTGCAGCAGGAAATTGAGAAAGAGAAATACAATAAGGAACAAATAAAAAATGGAAAAAAAGAAAAAGACAAAGGTAATTGCAGGAATCGTTGTTTTAGCGGTTTTGATTTTAGCGGTTCTTTGTGTGAACGTATATCTGAAAGAAAAACAGAATACTCAGAATACAAAATATACAGAAGCACAGGAAGAAAAGAAACAATTAGAAGAGAAGCAGAAAGCACTGAAAGAAAAGCAGGCAGAAGCAGAAAATGCCGAAAATACAACGCAGGAGCAACAGGATTCAGATGAAGCAGAAGAAGATGCGGATTCTGAGGAAAGTCTTACAGAAGAACAGCTTGCCGAAGAAGATGCTCCGGATTTGGAAGCAATTCGTGCGTCAGTGGAAGAAAAACTGCAAGGTACAGATGAATTTGGAGAGGCATGGCAGATTTATGTGTATCGTTTGAAAGATGGCGCAAGAGCATCTCTTGGTCAGGGAAGATTGACGGCGGCAAGTTTAATCAAACTTTATATTATGGGCGCAGTTTATTCTTCTTATGATAATATCGTTGCTGCAAATGGACAGGAGCAGGTGGATAAGCTGTTAAATGCGATGATTACAGTCAGTGATAATGATTCTGCAAATACACTGGTTGGAATGTTGGGAAATGGTGATAATGCAGCAGGTCAGGAAGCGGTCAATACTTATTGTAAAAATAATGGTTACACCGATACTTCCATGGGACGAATGTTGCTTGAAAAAGCTTCTGCGAACGAAAATTATACATCCGCAAGAGATTGTAGTGTGTTTTTGAAAAATATTTATGAAAATAAATTAGAACATTCTGAGGATATGTTGAATTTATTAAAACAGCAGACCCGAACAGAAAAAATACCAAAAGGTATTCCGTCTGGAGTGGAAACGGCGAATAAAACCGGAGAATTAGACCATGTAGAAAATGATGCAGCGATTGTATTTGATGGAGAAAATCCATACATTATCTGTGTGATGGCAGATAATTTAAGTGATACGACGGAAGCGAGACAGCGAATTGTTGACATTTCTTCGGTTGTTTATGAGAAGATTTCAAAATAAAAAGAGCAGACAAAAAGGATATCGAAGTCAATAAGTTTTGGCTAAGATATCCTTTTTTGCTGGTTTGTTTTGAACAAGAAATTATTTTTGGCAGATTATTTTCTGTAAATTATTTTCTGCGGAAGCGGTTCAGGCAGGCATAAATTTCCTGTTTTCGTGGCATAGCAAGTCCGCAGGAAAGATAAGAGGTACTGTTGATGCCGGAGAAGCCTTTTGTTTCGAGAATAGAAATCAATTTTTTAGCGACTTCATCCAAAGTAAGCTGATTGTCAATCAAAGATTCACAGGCAAAACGGAGCATAGATGCAAGCGCTGATGTCTGTTCAAAATCTGCAAGCTGTTCCACATATCGTAAATCAACGGTTTCTTTTCCAATCGAAAAGGTATATCGGTCGTGTGTTTTTACTTTTAAACCTCTATCTGCATGAGAAGCATGAGGATTTCTTGAAGTTTTTGTTTGAAAATCCGGTGTGCTCATGATTCGGTAACTGTCAGGCTGATGAAATTCTGTGGCAGAAGTTTTCGGAAGCGGATTTTCTTTGCACAGTACTTTTGTAGAAGCCGTAATATCGATTGCCTTATAGCAGTCCATTTGAATAATGGTGTCTGCGATATGAAAGAAAGCACCACTGCTTCCGGCTACAAGAATGGTGGAGATTCCTGCTTTTTCATATAAATCTCTGGCACGTTCTAAAAAAGGAGTAATTGGCTCTTTACTTCGACCGATGACTTTTTGCATAAAAGAGTCACGAACCATGAAATTAGTTGCAGAAGTGTCCTCATCAATAAAGAAAAGAGAACTTCCGGCCTCCATGCTCTCTACAATAGCAGCCGCCTGAGAAGTACTACCACTGGCGTCACAGGTAGAAAAACAATGAGTATCTTTTTTATTTGGCAAATCGTTGATAAAAAGGGAAATATCCACATCTTTTATGAAACGTCCATCTTCAGCCCTAAGTTTTACGCCACTGTCATCGGAGATTACATATTCTCGACCATCGCCTGCGATATGATTATAGACTCCGCTTTCTAAGGCATTTAATAAAGTGGATTTTCCGTGGTAGCCTCCGCCGACAATTAGAGTAATTCCTTCTTTGATGCCGAGTCCTCGAATCGTTCCTTTGTGTGGAAGCGTAAGTTCAATGGCAAGAGAATCCGGAGCAAAAAACGGAATACTTTCTTTTAAAGGTTTATCGGAAACACCACTTTGTCTTGGAAGAATAGAAGCATCGGCGACAAAGGCAGTAAGATGAAGGCGTTTCAGTTCTTTACGTAGAAAATACTGGTCCTCAGCGAGAAAATAAACCTGTTCTACCACTTTAGCGTTCTGATTGCGGTAGAAAAATGCTTTTTCTACACAGACTGGAAGAAAATCAAAAAAGATTTTTTCTAATTCTATAGAATTGATACGTCTGCCGTTTGCGGGAAATCCAACAAAGAAACGTGCAATAATAGAATTTTTTGTGATTTGGCAGGCACTTCGCTCTAAAATCTCCTGACCGCAGTGTGTGACAGAAATCAGACCGCTCTTTCCAGAACCTTTTGCACGGAAACTATAGCGGTTTACCTGCTGTTCAAACTGGCGGGTCAGATAATCCTGCAGTGCAATGCGGGTGTAGGATTTTTGATAGTAATCAGCAGGGAATCCGGCAGTTTTTAGCGGAATCTCAACGCTGATACTGGATGGAGAGGCAAATGGGTCTCCCTGAACATGGTCAATGTATAAAAGATAGTTTGGAAATTGATAAGTGCCACGTAATTCTTTATAGGCAGGATAGCCTTTTTGATGAATTGCGTGGAGTTTGGTCTGTAAGTCATTTGAAGTTTTTGGCATAGTAAAAAACCCCTTTCAAAATTATAAAAATCTAGGATTACTATAGCGAAAATACAGAGAAATCGCAAGTTTCGCAAAAAATAAAAAAATTTCAAAAAAAGGGTTGACTTTTTGGAATATGTACATTATAATAGGTTTTGTTGTTGAGGCAATACAAAATAAATAAGAAATATGTGCGTTTAGCTCAGCTGGATAGAGCGTTTGGCTACGGACCAAAAGGTCGGGGGTTCGAATCCTCTAACGCACGCTAGTAAAAAAGTAGACAGGGTATAAAAACCCTGTCTATTTTTTTACTCGAGTCCGGGTCGGACTCGAACGGGTTCGTTCTCCGCTCCGCTTCGGTCGTTGCTAAGCGCATGCCACAGGCATGCAGCAACCTCTAACGCACGAAAGCAAAGGGGAACGTTATCTCTGATTTGTTTTTGCTTAGATTTGAGTGGATTCGAACGGGTTCGTTCTCCGCTCCGCTTCGGTCGTTACTAAGCGCATGCCACAGGTATGCAGCAACCTCTAACGCACGAAAGCAAAGGAGAAGAGTGTACAAAAAAACGGTCTACTTTTTTACACTTGCAGAACATGTAATCTGTTGATATAATACAAGTTAATTGTTTAAAGTGGTAAAATCAAGGAGAAAAGAAAAATGGAAAATAAAAGGTTGTTTGATTATAATATTTTTTTGATTGGATTTATGGGATGTGGAAAGTCTACGATAGCGGGATATTTGCATGATACATTTTCCATGGATGTGGTTGAGATGGATGATATTATTGCAAAACGAGAGGGCATGAGTATTTCAGATATCTTTGAAACTCATGGAGAGCAGTATTTCCGTGATTTGGAGACAAATCTTTTAGTTGAAATGCAGAATAAGTCTAATGTAGTGATTTCGTGTGGCGGTGGTACTCCAATGCGTGAAAATAATGTGCTTGAGATGAAGAAGAATGGACATGTCGTGCTTCTTACTGCACAACCGGAAACTGTTTTGCAGAGAGTAAAAGACAATCATGACCGGCCATTGCTTGAAAATAATAAGAATGTATCATTTATTGCAGACTTGATGGCGAAACGAAGTGAGAAGTATGAGGCAGCAGCAGATATCATTATACAGACAGATGGAAAAAATGAGCAGGAAATATGTGAGGAAATGATTCAGAGACTTCGTGCGATGGATGAAAGTAGATAGAAAACAGGTGGCTGTGGTTACAAGCAGCCACCTTATATTTTACAGGCTTTTATGAAGGATATCCAATACTTGTTTAAGCTCATTTACTGGAATCTGTCCTGGGGCAGAAGCTTTTGTGGCAGCTCCAAATGTGAGGGCAGAGCCAAAGGCTTCACCGGCAAGACGGCTGATGATACCTGTTCCAGACATTGACATGGTAATAATCGGACGGTCGGCGTAAGACTCAGTCATTTCAAGAGTTGCATCAAGGAGCATAAGCACATCACGTCTGCAGGTTGGCATGACTGCAATTTTTGGAATATCCGCATCAAGTTCCTGCATTTTACAAAGACGGCGGATTAATTCTTCTTTTTCAGGAGTTTTATCAAAATCGTGATTGGAAGAAACTACTTTTACATTAAAATCGTGAGCTTTTGAGATGATGTTCGTCACAATTTCGTCTCCTGTAAAAGCTTCTACGTCAATCAAGTCAACAAAGCCGCTTTTGGCAACTGCGAGATTAAGGTTTTGATAAGCTTCATTTGAGATGGCTTTTTCTCCCCCTTCTTTTGCCGTGCGGAAGGTAAAAAGAATTGGTGTGTCTTTTAAGACAGTGTTTAATTCTTTCGCGGTTTCGAGTACTTTATCGGTATCAAAAACATCTTCGTACCAGTCTGCACGCCATTCTACAACGTCAATCGGAAATTCGGCAAAAGAACCTGCTTCCGTGAGAATTTCTTCTTTGGTTTGTCCAACAATCGGGACACAGATTTTCGGGCGTCCCTCTCCGATAATAACATTTCTTACTTGAACTGTTTTCATAGCTAAAATCCTTTCCTATATTCAATCAGCATTGATTCTACGGTTCAGAGTTCAAATGCAGCAGAACCTTGAAACATCTTCTGGATTGTGAAAAATTTTTCTATAAGTTAGCATAATTAGTTAGAGCAGGTTTGTCAATTATAAAAAAGATTCTCGCAGAGCGTTTTTAATTTTTTACGATGAGTTTTTTATGAACGCAGATAAGCATTCCCCCGCTTCAAGTGCGCAGAGCACTAAGCGGCGGGGGAGGGGGGATGCTTCTGTCAGTGGAAGTTGAAAGCTCCCACTGACAGATCGCAAAGCGACTGCGTTCATGAGCAAGTAGCGAAGCGGATTGCGAATGTCCGCTTTACACAAGAAAAGAAAAAGTCCGGATGGAATTTAATTCCGTCCGGATTTTTTGACTAAATGAAACAAACTTTGTGGAATCCCGAATCCAAAGATGATTCCAAGTACAATTGCACCTGCAACTTCAAAGGTTTCAATTCCTTTGGAAGAAGAAAATGCCCGGTCATTGGTAAATAGATAGTAGGCAGTGTAAAAGATTCCGGCTCCAGGCACAAGAGGAAAGATACCGGTTAAAAGATAGACGGTAACCGGAGTGGAGCGGATGACTGCAAAGATTCGTGCCAAAATCGTAAGGCAGAAAGTTGCAATCAGGGATGGGACAACCACGCTCATGCCAAGCTGGACTAAAATGTAGTAGAGAATCCATCCAAATGCGCCGCTAAAACCGCAGTAAAGCAGTTCTTTTTTTGGTAAGGTTCTGACAGCGTTCCAGTTCCTCCCAGGAATCAATCAAAGAAATCTTATGTTCGCAGATATCTCTGGCAAGTTGATTTAAAGCAGAGATTTTTCCAAGATTTACCGAACCAAGCGGAACATGGCGTACAATATGGCGTACAATACTGCAGGCATCTTCCTGATTTTCATTGGCACTTGCAAAGATTCCGTTGGAAATGACATAGACGTCAAATTCTTTTACTTCATAAGATTTTAAAATGTGGACAACGGTATCTTCCACACGATAAATTTCTGCCCCATTTCTAAGCATACTGTCACCGATTTCAACAGCCAGGGTCAGTATTTCGTTTGTATAAACCATAATAAACCTCGTTATTTCTTGAAATTATTATTTAAGAGAATTATATCACATCATTTTATTTTGATGGAATAAAATGAGACTTGTGATATAATAAAGAATCATAGGTTGTATGTTAAGAAAAACAAAACCTGTCTTGAAATTATAACAAAAGATATTTTATAATAAAGCGAATTATCTACAAGAACAAAGAAGGAGAATGAAAAGGAAAATGCTTAAGGGAAAGACGGTTTTATTAGGTGTAACAGGCAGTATCGCCGCATATAAGATTGCATATCTGGCAAGTGCTTTAAAGAAACTGCACGCAGATGTTCATGTATTAATGACGAAAAATGCTACGAATTTTATCAATCCGATTACTTTTGAAAGTCTGACCGGAAATAAGTGTCTGGTAGATACCTTTGACCGGAATTTCCAGTTTCAGGTAGAGCATGTTTCGATTGCAAAAAAAGCAGATGTGGTTATGATTGCACCGGCAAGTGCCAATGTGATTGGAAAACTGGCACACGGAATTGCAGATGATATGCTGACTACTACAGTTATAGCATGTAAATGCAAGAAAATTATTTCACCGGCGATGAACACCAATATGTTTGAAAATCCGATTGTGCAGGATAATCTTAAGATTTTAGAGCACTATGGATACGAAGTGATTCAGCCGGCATCGGGATATCTTGCCTGTGGAGATACAGGGGCAGGAAAAATGCCGGAACCACAGACTTTGCTTGCTTATATAGAAAAAGAAATTGCCTGCAAAAAAGATTTAAAAGGAAAGAAAATTTTGGTGACAGCAGGTCCGACACAGGAGGCAATTGACCCTGTAAGATATATTACCAATCATTCATCTGGAAAGATGGGATATTCGATTGCAAAAGCAGCAATGCTTCGTGGCGCAGATGTTACATTGGTGAGTGGACGTACTGCAATTGAGCCACCGATGTTTGTAGAAGTAGTACCGATTGTGACTGCAAAAGAGATGTTTGACGCAGTGACTTCGGTGAGCGATGAACAGGATATTATTATTAAGGCAGCAGCGGTTGCAGATTACCGTCCGGCTGTTGTAAGTTCTGAAAAAGTAAAGAAGAAAGATGGAGAAATGTCGATTGCGTTGGAACGTACGGATGACATTTTAAAATATCTGGGAGAACATAAAAAAGAAAATCAGTTTTTATGTGGATTTTCAATGGAAACCCAGAACATGGTGAGTAATTCCAGAGCCAAACTTGAGAAAAAGAACCTGGATATGATTGCAGCCAATAATGTAAAAGAAAAAGGTGCAGGATTTCAGGGGGATACCAATGTATTGACTCTGATTACACAGGAGGAGGAAACGCCACTTCAGCTTATGAGCAAGGAGGATGCAGCCAATCAGCTCCTGGATAAAATTCTTATGCTGACTTCTAATCAAAATTAATTCTAAATAAAAGAAAAAGGTTAAAAGATTAAAAATTAAAAAAAAGAGGTCAGAGTAACCACAACACCGTATTGTATCCGCAAAAGGCGGAACGAGAACAAGGAGGAAAAATGAAAACAAAAAAATTTACCACAACACAACTTGCCATTCTGGGTCTGATGACAGCTATCTTATTGATTATGGCATACACGCCGCTTGGATATTTGAACATTGGACCACTTGCGATTTCATTCAATGTGATTCCGGTTGCTATCTGTGCAATTGTGTTAGGACCGATGGGTGGGGCAATTGCAGGAGCTATCTTTGGACTGACTAGCTTTGGGCAGTGTCTTGGAATTGGCGGAGTCAGTGCAATGGGAGCAATGCTGCTTAGTATTAATCCATTTCTGGCATTTATTCAGAGATTTATTCCACGTCTTTTCGATGGAATCTGTCTGGGATATATTTACAAAGCGATGAGAAAGAGAACAAATGCTTATGTTTCCTGTGCAGTAACCGGATTCTTTTCTGCATTTTTAAACACTTTATTCTTTATGACTCTTTTAGTAGGGCTGTTTGGAAATACCGAGTATGTAAAAGACCTGATGGGTGGAAGAAATATCATTATCGGATGCTGTATGATGGTTGGAGTCAATGCAGTTTGTGAAATGTTTTCTTCAACATTGATTACTGGTGCGGTAGGAGCAGCACTTTCAAAAGCACGTCTGCTTCCGGTAGAACAAAAAGGGAAACGTAAGTAGATTATAGAATCATAGGAGAAAAAAGATGATTTTAGCAATTGATATTGGAAACACAAATATTGTAGTAGGCTGTATTGATGAGAATGAAATTTATTTTACAGAACGTCTGTCAACAGTAAGAACAAAGACAGAACTGGAGTATGCAGTTGATTTAAAAACAATTCTGGATATCTATCACATTAAGAAAACAGAGATTGAAGGCTGTATTATCTCTTCTGTTGTGCCACAGATTACAAATATTGCAAAACTTGCAGTTGAAAAAATCCTGAAAAAGAAGGTTATGGTACTTGGACCAGGAATTAAGACCGGTTTAAATATTCTGATGGATAATCCAGGGCAGCTTGGAGCTGATTTGGTAGCTGATGCAGTAGCAGCAAGTAATAATTATCCGGCACCGTTGATTGTAATTGATATGGGAACAGCGACAACCGTATCTGTATTAAATGACAAGAAACAGTACATCGGAGGAATGATTCTTCCGGGAGTCGGTTTGTCTTTGGATGCCCTGACCTCAAGAGCTTCCCAGCTTGGCGGAATTGGGATTGAAGCTCCGAAACATCTGATTGGAAAAAATACAACCGAATGTATGAAAAGTGGTATCATTTACAGCAGTGCAGCATCCTTAGATGGAATTGTAGAACGGATTGAAGAAGAACTTGGAACAGAAGCGACCGTGGTTGCAACAGGCGGACTTGCGAAAAAGATTATTCCTTATTGTAAGAAAAAGATTACCCTTGATGAAGAACTGTTATTAAAAGGACTGCTGATTATTTACGAGAAAAATAATAAATAAAAAAAGAAAAGTACAGAACAAACATTCGATTTGCTCTGTACTTTTTTTATTTGGAATGATAAACTAAAAAAAGAAAACACTATTAACGAAAGCAGTTTTTATGAGGAAAAATATATGGACCATTTTGAATTAGTATCAGAGTACAAACCAACCGGTGACCAGCCGCAGGCTATCAAGGAGCTGGTAGCAGGATTTAAAGAGGGGAATCAGTGTGAGACTCTTCTTGGTGTAACTGGTTCGGGTAAGACATTTACGATGGCAAATGTCATTGCGCAGTTAAATAAGCCAACTTTGATTATTGCACATAACAAAACGCTTGCTGCACAGCTTTATGGGGAGTTTAAGGAGTTTTTTCCGAATAATGCAGTGGAATATTTTGTTTCCTATTATGATTATTATCAACCGGAAGCTTATGTGCCGTCTTCTGACACTTATATTGCAAAGGATTCGGCAATCAATGATGAGATTGATAAACTGCGTCTTTCAGCCACTTCTTCTTTGAGTGAAAGAAAAGACGTCATTATTGTTTCGAGTGTTTCCTGTATTTATGGAATCGGAAGTCCAAAGGATTATCAGAATATGATTATTTCCCTGCGTCCGGGAATGGAAAAAGACCGGGATGAAGTCGCCCGGGAATTGATTGATATTCAGTATGATCGCAATGACATGGATTTTCACAGGGGAACATTTCGGGTGCGGGGAGATGTGCTGGAAATTTTCCCTGCGGATTATACGGATACAGCGGTAAGAGTAGAATTTTTTGGAGATGAGATTGACCGTATTACAGAAATTAATGTACTGACCGGAGAAATAAAATGCCAGTTAAATTATATCGCAATTTTCCCGGCTTCGCATTATGTCGTTCCGATGGAGCAGATAAAAAAGGCAGCCATTCATATAGAAGAAGAATTAGAAGAACGGGTGACATATTTTAAAAGTGAGGACAAATTATTAGAGGCGCAGAGAATTTCAGAGCGTACAAACTTTGACATGGAAATGTTGAAAGAAACCGGTTTTTGTTCGGGAATTGAAAATTATTCCAGACATTTATCCGGCTTAGAGCCGGGACAAGCACCGTATACGCTTATGGATTACTTTGGAGATGACTATTTAATTATCGTAGATGAGTCTCATAAAACGGTTCCACAGATTCGGGGAATGTATGCCGGAGACCGTTCCAGAAAGACAACACTGGTGGATTACGGTTTTCGTCTGCCATCTGCACTCGATAACCGTCCGCTTAATTTTGAAGAATTTGAAAGTAAAATTGACCAGATTTTATTTGTATCTGCTACACCGGGGGAGTACGAGGAACAACATGAACTCTTAAGGGCAGAACAGATAATACGTCCGACAGGACTTTTAGATCCGATGGTGGAAGTACGTCCGGTAGAGGGACAGATTGATGATTTGGTTTCTGAAGTGAATAAAGAAGTCGAGAAAGGAAATAAGATACTGATTACCACACTGACGAAACGTATGGCTGAGGAATTGACGGATTATATGAAAGATTTGGGAATCCGTGTGAAATACTTACATTCTGATATTGATACGTTAGAGCGGACACAGATTATCCGTGATATGCGTTTAAATGTATTTGATGTTTTGGTTGGAATCAATCTTTTAAGAGAGGGACTGGATATTCCGGAAATTACCTTAGTTGCAATTTTGGATGCAGACAAAGAGGGATTCCTGCGTTCCGAGACCTCACTGATTCAGACAATTGGTCGTGCGGCAAGAAATGTAGAGGGACATGTCATTATGTATGCAGATGTGATGACGGATTCCATGAAGATGGCAATCGATGAGACGATGCGTCGCCGTAGTGTACAGGAGGAATATAATAAAGAACATCATATCACACCGCAGACTGTTAAAAAAGCGGTGCGAGATTTAATCAGTATTTCCAAATCGGTTGCCGAGACAGAAGAAAAATTAGAGAAAGACCCTGAGTCTATGAGCAGAAAAGAATTAGAAAAATTAATTAAAGAAGTCGAGAAGAAGATGCGAAAAGCAGCGGCGGATTTGAATTTCGAGGCAGCAGCAGGGCTTCGTGACAAAATGGTGGAACTGAAGAAAAATCTGGAAGAAATGGATTGATTTTTACTCGGGTAAAAAAAATAAAAAAAATTTCGTAAAGCTCTTGACAAATAAATGGGTCAGTGCTATCTTAAGAGCATAGATGTTAGCACTCCACTACGACGAGTGCTAACAATTAAAAAAGAAGCAGAAAGGAGATTAAAATGGAAAGTGAATTGGATGAGCGAAAACGAAAAATTTTAAAAGCCATAATCCAGACCTACCTTGATACCGGAGAACCGGTTGGTTCAAGAACGATATCAAAATACACAGACCTGAATCTCAGTTCTGCAACCATCCGAAATGAAATGTCAGACCTGGAAGAACTGGGTTACATTCTTCAGCCGCATACATCGGCCGGAAGAATTCCTTCTGATAAAGGATATCGGTTATATGTCGATGAACTGATGAAGGAAAAAGAAAAAGAAGTTTCGGAAATTAAAGATTTGATGATAGAAAAGACCGATAAAATGGAAAAAGTATTACAGCAGGTAGCAAAAGTACTTGCAATAAATACAAATTATGCCACAATGATTTCCGGTCCGACCTATCACAGAAACAAACTTAAATTCATTCAGCTCTCTAAAGTGGGTGACAATCAACTGCTTGCGGTTTTAGTAACTGACAGCAATCTGGTAAAGAATCAGATGATTGATTTACAGGAGCCTATGAGTGATGAAACAGTTTTAAAATTAAATCTGCTTTTAAATACGCAGTTAAATGGTCTTACAATCGAAGAAATCAATCTGAGCATGATAACCCGGATGAAAGAACAAGCCGGTATCCACAGTGAAGTGGTTGGCAGTGTGATTGATGCGGTAGCTCAGGCGATTGCAGAAGACAAAGATGAGGTTGAAATCTATACAAGCGGTGCGACAAACATTTTCAAGTACCCGGAACTGGCAGATACCTCAAAAGCCAGTGAATTGATTTCAGCATTTGAAGAAAAACATGCGCTTGCGGATTTAGTAAAAGATTCGATGAGTTCAGAAGAAAACACAGGAATTCAGGTTTATATTGGAAATGAAAGTCCGGTACAAACCATGAGAGATTGCAGTGTAGTGACTGCGACTTACGATTTGGGTGAGGGCATGCAGGGAACAATCGGAATCATCGGACCGAAGAGAATGGATTATGAAAATGTAGTAGATAATCTGAAAACGCTGAAAACACAATTAGACCATATATTTAAGAAAACATAGAAAGGCGGAATGGATTCGTGTCAGAAGAAAAAGAATTATATGATGATAAAAACGATGATGTAACAGCCGAGACAGAAACAGAAGAAACCGAAGAAGTTACAGAAGAAAGCTGTGAAGCAGAAGAAAATTCTGAAGAAGCAGAAACAGAAGAAAAATCTGAAGAAAAGAAAGGATTTTTCAAAAAGAAAAAAGATAAAAAAGATGAAAAAATCGAAGAGCTGACTGACCGTGTAAAACGTCAGATGGCAGAATTTGATAATTTCAGAAAACGTACCGAGAAAGAAAAAGCTTCTATGTATGAAATCGGTGCAAGAGAAATCATTGAAAAGATTCTTCCGGTTGTAGATAACTTTGAAAGAGGTCTTGCAGCAGTTCCGGAAGAAGAAAAAGACAGTCCGTTTGCAGACGGAATGACAAAGATTTACAAACAGATGATGACTGTATTTGAAGAAATGGGTGTCAAAGCCATTGATGCAGTCGGAGAAGAATTTAATCCGGATTACCACAACGCAGTAATGCATGTGGAAGATGAAGAAGCCGGAGAGAATGTAGTAGTAGAAGAGTTCCAGAAAGGATATCTCTATAAAGACCATGTCGTAAGACACAGCATGGTAAAAGTAGCAAATTAATCAATTATATCTGATTTTTAAGATCAGATTTCATCTTATAAATTGATAGAAAACTTGGAATTGATATAGGAGGAAAAAATCATGAGCAAGATTATTGGTATTGACTTAGGTACAACAAATAGCTGTGTAGGTGTTATGGAAGGTGGACAGCCAACCGTTATCGCAAATGCGGAAGGCGCAAGAACAACACCATCTGTTGTGGCATTTACAAAAACAGGTGAAAGATTAGTCGGTGAGCCGGCAAAACGTCAGGCAGTTACAAATGCTGACAAAACAATCTCTTCTATCAAGAGACATATGGGTACAGATTACAGAGTAACAATTGATGATAAGAAATATTCTCCACAGGAAATTTCTGCAATGATTCTTCAGAAACTGAAAGGTGATGCAGAAAACTACCTTGGTGAAAAAGTAACAGAAGCTGTTATCACAGTTCCGGCATATTTCAATGACGCACAGCGTCAGGCAACAAAAGATGCCGGTAAAATCGCAGGTCTTGATGTAAAACGTATCATCAACGAGCCTACAGCAGCAGCACTTGCTTACGGTCTGGATAACGAAAAAGAACAGAAAATCATGGTATACGACTTAGGTGGTGGTACATTTGATGTTTCCGTTATTGAAATCGGTGACGGTGTTATCGAAGTATTATCTACAGCTGGTGATAACCGCCTTGGTGGTGATGACTTTGACCAGAAGGTTGCAGATTACATGATTTCTGAATTTAAGAAAGCAGAAGGTGTAGACCTTTCCGCAGATAAAATGGCAATGCAGAGAATCAAAGAAGCAGCAGAAAAAGCGAAAAAAGAACTTTCTTCTGCGACAACAACAAATATCAACCTGCCATTCATCAGCATGAATGCAAATGGACCTCTGCACTTCGATATGAACCTGACAAGAGCAAAATTTGATGAATTAACACATGACCTTGTAGAAAGAACAGCAGAACCGGTTCGCCGTGCATTATCTGATGCAGGAATTAATGCTTCTGAATTGGGTCAGGTACTGTTAGTTGGTGGTTCTACACGTATCCCGGCTGTACAGGATAAAGTAAAAGCCTTAACAGGAAAAGAACCAAGCAAGAGCTTAAACCCGGATGAATGTGTTGCACTTGGTGCATCTGTGCAGGGTGGTAAACTTGCCGGAGATGCAGGCGCAGGTGATATCCTTCTTCTGGATGTTACTCCACTGTCACTGTCTATCGAGACAATGGGTGGTATCGCTACAAGACTGATTGAGAGAAATACAACCATTCCTACAAAGAAGAGCCAGATTTTCTCTACAGCAGCAGATAACCAGACAGCAGTAGATATCAACGTAGTTCAGGGTGAAAGACAGTTCGCAAGAGATAACAAATCCCTTGGTCAGTTCCGTCTGGATGGAATCCCGCCAGCAAGAAGAGGTGTTCCGCAGATTGAAGTTACATTCGATATCGATGCAAACGGTATTGTAAATGTTTCCGCAAAAGACCTTGGAACAGGAAAAGAACAGCACATCACAATTACAGCTGGTTCAAATATGTCTGATGATGAAATCGATAAAGCAGTCAGAGAAGCCGCTGAGTTCGAAGCTCAGGATAAAAAACGTAAAGAAGCAGTTGATACAAAGAATGATGCAGACGCTATGGTATTCCAGACAGAAAAAGCAATGGAAGAAGCTGGCGATAAATTAGATGCAAATGATAAAACAGCAGTAGAAGCTGACTTAAATGCATTAAAAGAAATCCTGAATGGCTGTGCAAACACCGATGAGATTACAGATGCCCAGATTGCTGACATCAAAGCAGGTAAAGAAAAACTGATGCAGAGTGCACAGAAACTCTTTGCTAAAATGTATGAAGGTGCACAGGGAGCAGCAGGTGCTCAGGCAGGTCCGGGACCAGAGGCAGGTGCAGGCGCAGGAGCAAATGAAGCTTATGGCGATGATGTAGTTGACGGAGATTACAGAGAAGTATAAAATTGTCAGTAAATAAAAGATATGGGGCATGGGGTGCTGACAGGCGCTCCATGCCTAAATGTGTGTATAGAAAGGATTAAAACCAATGGCGGATAAGAGAGATTATTATGAGGTGCTTGGTGTTGACAGAGGCGCAGATGATTCTACCATAAAAAGTGCATATCGTAAGCTGGCAAAAAAATATCATCCAGACGTAAACCCAGGTGATAAAGAAGCAGAGAAAAAATTTAAAGAAGCTTCCGAAGCTTATGCAGTATTAAGTGATGCAGAAAAGAGAAAACAGTATGACCAGTTTGGACATGCCGCATTTGAAAATGGCGGTGGCGGAGCCGGCGGATATGGTGGCTTCAGCGGATTTGACGGCGCAGATATGGGTGACATTTTTGGAGATATTTTTGGAGATTTATTCGGCGGCGGTGGTCGTAGAAGAGCGAATAATGGTCCAATGAAGGGCGCAAATGTCAGAGCCGGAGTTCGTGTTACATTTGAAGAGGCAGTCTTTGGATGTGAAAAAGAACTGGATTTAAATTTAAAAGAAACCTGTGAAACCTGTCATGGAACAGGTGCAAGACCTGGAACACAGCCGGAGACCTGTCCAAAATGTCATGGAGAAGGTCAGGTTGTCTATACACAGCAGTCTATGTTCGGAATGGTTCGGAATGTTCAGACTTGTCCGGATTGTCAGGGAACCGGTAAAATCATTAAAGATAAATGTACCGATTGTCATGGTACAGGATATGTGTCCAAACATAAGAAGATTCAGGTAAGTATTCCGGCAGGTATTGATAATGGACAGAGTATCCGTATCCGTGATAAAGGTGAACCGGGAACAAACGGAGGACCAAGAGGAGATTTGCTTGTAGAAGTTATGGTAGCTCGTCATCCGATTTTCCAGAGACAGGATATGAATATCTTTTCTACTGCACCAATTACTTATGCACAGGCAGCACTCGGTGGAGAAGTCCGCATCAGTACGGTAGACGGAGACGTTATGTACGATGTCAAACCCGGAACGCAGACCGATACCAAAGTCCGCTTAAAAGGAAAAGGTGTACCGTCCCTTAGAAATAAAAACGTACGTGGTGACCATTATGTTACACTGGTTGTTCAGGTACCAACTAAGTTAAATGAAGAGGCAAAAGAAGCACTTCGTAAATTCGATGCCGCCTGCGGAAATCGTCCAAAAGAAGAAAAAGAAGAAACTCCGGAAAAGAAGAAAAAAGGCGGATGGGAAAAATTCAAAGAAACCATTAAAGAAACATTTGAAGATTAGTAAAAAGAGAAGAAAATTTGTGATTGTTTCACATTTTTTCTTCTCTTTTTTTCGTTGCAATCTAAAAAAATTTCCCTTATAATAGGAATGTTAAATAGATAAAGTGGGAGAGTTTATGAGAAAATGGGCAGCATAGTAGTTCTAAAGCAGATGGTGATGATATTTGCGCTGATTATACTTGGATATTTCATGTATAAAAGGAAGTTTGTATCAGAAATGGTGATGAAGGATTTATCAGCAATTGTTGTAAACATCTGCTGCCCTGCAATGATTCTTGCAAGTGTGTTTCAGGATATGTCAGATATTTCCAGAAAAAATGTAGGGATTGTAACGGGAATTGGTATTGTGTATTATGTTCTGTTGATTGTGTTTGGTTATGCATTTGTAAAGATTTTTCGGGTACAGACGAAGGAAAAAGAAGCATATGTTTTGATGAGCACGTTTGGAAATGTTGGATTTATCGGATTTCCGGTATCACTCGCAATTCTTGGACATAAATCAATTTTGTATGTGGTGATTTTTAATTTTCTGTATAATATTTTTATCTTTACATTTGGGATTGCATTGGTAAGAAAGGGAACAGAAGGCGATAAAAAACAGTCCTGGACAGATATTTTTACACCAGGTTTTGTCTGTTGCATTTTTGCATTTTTGATTTATTGGTTTCAGCTTACCGTTCCGGAGACGCTTCAGAATATCGTAACTTACTGTGGAAATGCCTGTACGTTTCTTTCTATGATGGTAATCGGAGCATCTGTAGTGGGGTTAAATCCGAAAAAAATAATTGAAAATCGAAAGCTTATGCTATTTGAATTATTGCGGTTTCTGGTCTTACCGGTTTTAATTGCAATTTTGTTAAAACCAATTCTTCCGGATTATATTATGCGTGCAACCATTATTTTAATGTTGGCTCTTCCAACCGGAAATATGCCGGTTATGTTAGCAGAACAATATAATAAAGATGCACATACGATATCAGAGGGAATTATTTTGTCGACTGTATTATCGGTAGTGACAATAACGATTGTATTTATGTTTGTATAAGAGAGTATAGATAAAGAAAGGAAAGACATAACTATGAAGTGGAATAAAATTACTTTGGAAATCAGAGAAGAAGTAGAAGATATTGTCATTTCCACCCTTGCGGACATCGGGCTTGAAGGTGCGGAAATTCAGGACAAACAGCCGTTATCCGAACAGGATAAAAAGCAGATGTTTGTAGATATTCTTCCGGATATGCCGGAAGATGATGGAGTTGCATATCTGAATTTTTATCTGGATGAGGATGAAGATGTCAATGCAATGCTTGAAAAAGTAAAGGCAGAATTAGAAGAGTTAAGAATGTTTGTAGACATCGGTTCCGGAATGATTACACTTTCCCAGACCGAAGACAAAGACTGGATTAACAACTGGAAACAGTATTTCAAGCAGTTTTATGTAGATGATATCTTGATTATTCCATCCTGGGAAGAAGTAAAAGAAGAAGATAAAGACCGAATGATTATCCATATTGACCCAGGTACAGCGTTTGGAACAGGTATGCATGAGACCACACAGCTTTGTATCCGTCAGTTAAAGAAATATGTGACAAGCGAGACAGAACTGCTTGATGTCGGAACAGGAAGCGGAATTTTATCGATTGTAGCATTGAAATTAGGAGCAAAACATGCAGTCGGAACAGACCTTGATCCTTGTGCAGTTCCGGCAGTAGAAGAAAATAAAGAGGCAAATGAGATTCCGGTAGAAGCTTTTGACATGATGATTGGAAATATCATTGATGATAAAGAAGTACAGGATAAAGTTGGCTATGAAAAATATGATATCGTAGTTGCTAATATTTTAGCAGATGTATTAGTTCCACTGACTCCGGTTATCTTAAATCAGATGAAAAAAGGTGGAATTTATATTACATCCGGTATCATTGATGACAAAGAAGAAACTGTTGTAAATGCGGTAAAAGCAGCCGGTCTTGAAGTGTTAGAGGTTACACATCAGGGAGAATGGGTGTCTGTTACGGCCAGAAAAAATTAAGGAGCAAAAAATGTATCGTTTTTTTGTAGAACCGTCTCAGGTAGAAGAAACGGTCATTCGCATCTGTGGCAGTGATGTCAATCATATCAAAAATGTACTGCGGATGAAAACCGGAGAGGAAATCCTGATTAGTACCGGAGAGACAATGGAATATACGTGCTACATTGAAGAATTTTTAGAAGATGAAGTTACTGCGCATATCATGTATGCACAGGAAGCAGGATATGAACTTTCTTCTAAAATCTATCTGTTTCAGGGACTTCCAAAGTCAGACAAAATGGAATGGATTATTCAAAAGGCAGTAGAGCTGGGTGTGCATCAGGTGATACCGGTGGCAACTAAGCGAGCAGTTGTGCGTCTGGAGGGAAAAAAAGAGGTAAACAAGCAGCGTAGATGGCAGGCAATTTCGGAAAGTGCGGCAAAGCAGTCCAAACGTATGTATGTGCCGGAAGTCAGTCATGTGATGAGTTTTAAAGAAGCCCTTGCTTATGCAAACAATCTGGATGTGATTCTTTTACCTTATGAGCGTGCAAAAGGGATGCAGGAGACAAAAGCAATCATAAACAGTATAAAACCAGGTCAGTCGATTGGAATTTTCATAGGACCGGAAGGTGGTTTCGATGAAAAAGAAGTTGAACAGTCAATGGATGAGGGTGCAAAAGCAATCACTCTTGGAAAACGAATTTTACGAACAGAAACAGCGGGATTGACAGTGCTTTCAGTTCTGATGTTTGCTTTGGAGGAATAAAATAAAATGGAAGCATATCTTGATAATTCAGCAACTACACAATGCTTTGAAGAGGTAAGAGACATTGTAGTAAAAACTATGATGGAAGATTATGGAAATCCGTCTGCAATGCACAAAAAAGGCGTGGAAGCAGAACAGTATGTAAAAGATGCGACAGAAAAAATTGCAAAAACTTTAAAAGTTCAGGAAAAAGAAATTTATTTTACATCAGGCGGAACAGAATCCGATAACTGGGCACTTGTTGGATGCGCTTATGCAAATCGCAGACAGGGAAAACACATTATTTCTACCGTGTTTGAACATGCAGCAGTTTCAGCACCGCTTGCAGCATTAGAGGAACAGGGATTTGAAATAACAAAAATTCCGGTTGATGCAAACGGAATTCTTTCGATGGAAAAACTGGAATCTGCAATCCGTTCGGATACAATTTTAGTTTCTACGATGTATGTCAATAATGAAGTAGGAGCAGTTGTTCCGGTGGAAGAGATTGGAAAGCTGGTTCATGAAAAGAATCCGAAAACAATTTATCATGTAGATGCAATTCAGGGTTATGGAAAATTCCGTATCTATCCAAAACGGATGGGAATTGATTTGTTATCTGTAAGCAGTCATAAAATTCATGGACCAAAAGGAGTTGGATTTTTATATGTAAATGAAAAAATAAAAATTCAGCCGATGATTCTTGGCGGTGGACAGCAAAAAGGCATGCGTTCCGGTACAGATAATGTTCCGGGAATTGCAGGGCTTGGAGTGGCAGCGAAGAAGATTTATGAAGATTTCGATGAAAAAATTGAACAGTTAAAAGAAAATAAACTGTATCTTGCAAAGAGACTTCAGGAACTGGACAATGTCTTTATCAATGGTCCAAAACCAGAAGATGGAGCACCTCATATTTTAAATGCAAGCTTTGTCGGAGTCAGAAGTGAGGTTCTGCTTCATACCTTAGAAGAAAAACAGATTTATATTTCAGCGGGAAGTGCCTGCTCCAGCCACAAAAGAGCCGCAAGTGCAACTATGCTTGCACTTGGAGTCTCAGCAGAACGCAGAGAATCTGCAATCCGTTTCAGTCTAAGCGAGATGACAACAAAAGAGGAACTCGATTATGCGGTAGATGAAATCGCAAAAGTACTTCCGGTGCTTCGGAAATTTGCACGACATTAAGATGTAAAAGAAGTTAATGAGATAAAAAAGAATAAAAGACAATATTATGAAATGAAAGGAAACGATATGTTCAAAGCATTTTTGATAAAATATGCAGAGATTGCAATTAAAGGGAAAAACAGATATATTTTTGAAGATGCGCTTGTAGACCAGATTCGTCATGTATTAAAAGAAGTAGATGGCGAATTTTCAGTCGTAAAAGAGCGTGGTCGAATTTATGTCTATGCAGACAGTGAATTTGATTATGATGAGACAATAGAGGCATTAAAACGTGTCTTTGGTATCTTTGGAATTTGCCCGACTGTAGTATTAGAGGACAAAGGCTACGAAGAGTTATCCAAAGAAGTGGTTGCTTATGTGAAAGAGATGTACAAGGATGAGCCAAAAACTTTCAAAATGGATGTGCGTCGTGCAAAGAAAAGCTATCCGATGACTTCTATGGAAATGAACGCACAGCTTGGCGGGGATGTGCTGGATTCCTGTCCGAATATGAAAGTGGATGTGCATGAACCGGATGTGATGATTCATGTGGAAGTCAGAGATAAGATTTATCTGTATTCTGAAGTAATTCCGGGACCGGGCGGTATGCCGGTTGGAACAAATGGAAAAGCGATGCTGTTATTATCCGGCGGAATCGACAGTCCGGTTGCCGGATACATGATTGCAAAACGTGGTGTTAAGATTGATGCTGTATACTTCCATGCTCCGCCATATACAAGTGAAAGAGCAAAACAGAAAGTCGTAGACTTGGCAAAATTAGTAGCAAAATACAGTGGACCGATTCATCTTCATGTTGTAAACTTTACAGATATCCAGTTGTATATTTACGAAAAATGCCCGCATGAAGAATTAACCATCATCATGCGTCGTTATATGATGAAAATTGCAGAAGAATTTGCAAAAAAAGACGGTTGTCTCGGATTGATTACAGGAGAAAGTATCGGTCAGGTGGCAAGCCAGACAATGCACAGCCTTGCTGCTACAAATGAAGTCTGCACCATGCCGGTGTTCCGTCCGGTGATTGGATTTGACAAACAGGAAATTGTAGATGTGGCATTAAAAATCAATACTTATGAGACTTCGATTTTACCGTTTGAAGACTGCTGTACAATCTTTGTTGCGAAACATCCGGTTACAAAACCAAATCTGAAAGTAATTAAACGCTCAGAAGAGAAGTTACAGGATAAGATTGAAGAAATGATGATACAGGCTGTAGAGACAGCAGAGACGATTGTGTGTGAGTAAAATTTGCAATAATAAAATAATAAGAGTCATACAGAATTGTGTGGCTCTTAAGATTTCTTTATTAATGAATGAAAAGCAGAAATAGAAAAAAGGACTGTTAAAACAGTCCTTGGTTTCTATCATCCATTTTATATTAGTCTACTAAATATGGTTTTAAGACAGTAAGAATATCGTCTAAAGCACCATCAGTTGCATGGATGTTTAAATCAATAGATTTGGATAAATCTAAGCTGAAGATACCCATGATAGATTTTGCATCGATTACGTATCTTCCTGATACTAAATCAAAGTCATAGTCAAATTTTGTGATTTCATTTACAAATGATTTCACTTTGTCGATAGAATTCAGAGAAATTTTAACTGTTTTCATTGGACAAATCCTCCCTTACAATCAGTGTTTTTTGCTTTTTACAAGCATAATGTTACCGTTAATGGGGCAAAAAGTCAATATCTAAAAGAGAGAAATAAAATACAAATAATTCGGAAACTATTCGTCAAAACGCTTAAGAATAAATAGGAGTAAAATAGAAATATATGGAAAAGAAAGTTGCATTGCACAATTTAGGATGTAAAGTAAATGCTTATGAGCTTGAAGCAATGGAACAAATGCTTAAAAATGCGGGGTATGAAATTGTACCATTTGCGCCTGGAGCAGATATTTATATCATTAATACCTGTACGGTTACAAACATTGCAGACCGCAAATCAAGACAGATGCTTCATAAGGCAAAGAAAATGAATCCTCAGGCAGTTGTTGTGGCAGCAGGCTGTTATGCGCAGGCGCAAAAAGGAGAAGAAATTGACGAGGCAATTGATATTGTGCTTGGAAATAACAGAAAGCAGGATTTGATTGCCGTGCTGGAAGAGTATCAAAGCGGAAATGGTCAGAAGGAAGAGAGAATAGACCTTGAAAAACCGGTAGAATACGAAGAACTGGAGCTGGCTTCCACAGGAGAGCACACCAGAGCTTATTTAAAAGTACAGGACGGATGCAATCAGTTCTGTAGTTACTGTATTATTCCTTATGTCAGAGGTCGTGTCAGAAGCCGTAAGAGAGAGGAAGTCATAAAAGAAGTAGAACGTCTGGTAGCACTTGGATATCAGGAATTTGTTTTAACCGGAATCCATTTAAGTTCTTATGGGATTGACTGTGAGGATAGTCTGTTAAATCTGATTGTGGCAGTACAGAATGTTGAGGGTGTAAAAAGAATTCGTCTGGGCTCTTTAGAACCGCGTATTATTACAGAAGAGTTTGTAAAGACATTAAGCAGCCTGCCGGCTATCTGCCCGCATTTTCATTTATCTTTGCAGAGTGGATGCACGGAAACTTTAAAACGAATGAATCGCAAATATACCGCAGGAGAATACTTAGAAGGATGCCGTCTGCTTCGAAAATATTTTGACCATCCGGCACTGACAACCGATGTAATTGTAGGATTTCCGGGGGAAACAGAGGAAGAATTTAAGGCCTCTAAGGAAATGGTGTCAGAAGCTAAATTCTATGAGACTCATATTTTTAAATATTCAAGAAGAAAAGGCACAAGAGCAGATAAAATGGAAAATCAGATTCCGGAACAGGTAAAAGCAAGCAGAAGTCATGAGATGATTGAGCTTGGAAAAGCACATCAGAAAGAATATATGGAATATTATCTTGGAAAACAGGTTGAGATTTTATTTGAGGAAACAACCGAGATTAATGGACAGACTTACTGGGTCGGTCATACAAGAGAGTATATAAAAGTTGCTGTTTTATCAGAAAAAAATCTGGAGAATCAGCTTGTAACAGGAGAAATTACCGAATTTCTTCAGGATGGGATTTTTAACTGCCGAATATAATGGTTGAATTTCCTAGAAAGATATATTAAAATAGTGGTAAAGTTTTAGATAAGGGCGTGATAATATGGGAAATTTAGATAGTACACAATATTTTAATGTAAAAGGCGATCCGGAAATCAGAGTAAAAGATGTTTTGGATTTGGTATACAATGCGATGGCAGAAAAAGGATATAATCCGGTGAATCAGATTGTCGGATATATTATGTCAGGAGACCCGACTTATATTACGAGCTACAAGGGAGCAAGAAGTACAATTATGAAAGTGGAGCGCGATGAACTTGTAGAGGAACTTTTAAAAGAATACATTAAAAATGAGTCCTGGAAGCACGAGTAAGATTATGAGAGTGATGGGACTGGATTATGGCTCTAAGACTATCGGGGTGGCAATCAGCGACCCTTTAGGTCTTACAGCGCAGGGAATTGAAATTATTCGTCGGGAAGAAGAAAATAAGTTAAGAAAATCCCTTCGCCGGATAGAAGAACTGATTAAGGAATATCAGGTAGAAGAAATCGTTCTGGGATTTCCGAAAAACATGAACAATACAATTGGAGAACGGGCGGAGAAATCGCTGCAGTTAAAGGAAACACTGGAAAGAAGATGTAAACTGCCGGTAATTATGTGGGATGAGAGACTGACAACTGTTGAAGCAAACCGCACACTGATGGAAAGTAAAGTGCGCAGGGAGAACAGAAGTAAATATGTGGATATGATTGCTGCAGTATTTATTCTGCAGGGATATCTGGATTCAAAAGCAAACCCGGGTACAGTTTAATTTCGGTTAAAATGCCAGAAATGGTATTTTTAAGAAAAAAAGAAACGGCTGTTATCCGGGATTTTAGCGTATAAAAAAATAAATTACGATAAGAAAGGATGAGGTTATGGAAACAATTATTTTTGACGGAGAGGACGGAAGCCAGCTTGAACTTGGAGTTCTTGCGCAGACAAGAGTAAATGGAAGTGTTTATTTGCTGACAGTAGACCCGGAAGAGTCCGGTGAAGAAGGCAGTGCAGCTTATATTTTAAAAGACACTTCAGAAGATGGAGACAAGGATGGCTGTTATGTATTTGTAGAGGATGACACAGAATTTGATGCAGTGTATAAAGTCTTTGAAGTGATGTTGGATGAGATTGATTTTGAATAAGAATAATAAAAGGAACGGCAAATATTGGAGGAATTAATTTGAAAAAAAACAACAACTCAAAATTGAAAATCATTCCATTGGGCGGACTGGAACAAATTGGAATGAACATTACAGCCTTTGAATATGAGGATAGTATTGTTGTAGTAGACTGCGGACTTTCCTTCCCGGAGGACGATATGCTGGGAATTGATTTAGTTATTCCGGATGTCACCTACTTAAAAGAAAATATTTCCAAAGTAAAAGGCTTTGTAATTACCCATGGTCATGAAGACCATATCGGAGCACTTCCTTATGTATTAAAAGAAGTGAATGTGCCGATTTATGCAACAAAACTTACCATCGGACTGATTGAGAATAAATTAAAAGAACACAATCTGCTCCGTACAACCAAACGGAAAGTGATTCGTCATGGACAGTCCATTAACCTTGGCTGTTTCAGAATCGAATTTATTAAAACAAATCACAGTATTCAGGATGCTTCCGCACTGGCAATCTATTCACCGGCAGGAATTGTCGTGCATACCGGTGACTTTAAAGTGGATTACACTCCTGTATTTGGGGATGCAATTGATTTACAGAGATTTGCAGAGATTGGAAAAAAAGGTGTCCTTGCGTTGATGTGCGACAGTACGAATGCGGAGCGAAAAGGCTTTACGATGTCAGAACGTACTGTAGGAAGAACATTTGACAATATTTTTGCGGAGCATAGAAATACAAGAATTATTATTGCAACATTTGCCTCAAATGTGGACCGTGTACAGCAGATTATCAACTCAGCCTATAAATATGGGAGAAAAGTTGCGGTAGAGGGTCGAAGCATGGTAAATGTCATCGGTACAGCCGCAGAACTTGGCTATCTGAAGATTCCAGATAAAACGTTAATTGATATCGACCAGCTTAAAAACTATCCGGATGAGAAAGTTGTATTGATTACGACAGGAAGTCAGGGAGAATCTATGGCGGCATTGTCCCGTATGGCAGCAAGTATTCATAAGAAAGTTACGATTAAGCCAAACGATACGATTATTTTCAGTTCCAATCCGATTCCAGGAAATGAAAAAGCAGTATCAAAGGTGATTAATGAATTAAGTATGAAAGGTGCAGACGTTATCTTTCAGGATGCACACGTTTCCGGACATGCATGTCAGGAAGAGATTAAACTGATTTATTCCCTTGTAAAACCGAAGTATGCCATTCCGGTGCATGGAGAGTACAGACACTTAAAAGCACAGGCAGGTGTGGCAGAAGAACTTGGAATTCCAAAGGAAAATATCTTTATTCTTTCTTCCGGTGATGTGCTTGAACTAAATGAAGAAGAACCGGCAAGAGTAACCGGACAGGTTCGTACGGGAGCAATCTTTGTTGATGGTCTTGGTGTTGGAGATGTTGGAAATATCGTACTTCGTGATCGTCAGCATCTTTCTGAAGATGGTATTATGATTGTTGTGCTCACTTTAGAAAAACATTCGAGCAATCTTCTCGCAGGACCGGATATCGTATCACGTGGTTTTGTCTATGTGCGTGAATCGGAAGATTTAATGGAAGAGGCCAGAAGTGTAGTGGAAGAGGCGATTGACAGCTGTCTGGAGAGACATATTACAGACTGGGGCAAGATGAAAAATGTGATTAAAGATTCTCTGGGAGAATTCTTGTGGAAGAGAACCAAGAGAAGTCCGATGATTCTGCCGATTATTATGGAGGCATAATTCCATGAGTAATATTGATTATTATGTAAACAGGGTGATTGAGGAGATTAAAAGTGAGAGTGTTTACAGACAATACACGACTTCTCTTGAAAAGCTTAACGCAAATCCTGAGATAAAACGGCAGGTCGATGAATTGCGCAGATTAAACTATCAGGCGCAGATTAAAAATGATGATATAGACTCTTATGACACCATAGATGACATTGATGATAAGATAAATGAATTAAGCTGTATACCGGAAGTGAATCAGTTTTTAGAGGCAGAAGCTTCGCTTTGCAGACTCCTGCAGGATATTTCGGTAAGAGTACATGAGGCGATTCATTTAGATGTACCGGACTTGAATTAGGGGAATGCTTATCGGCATTCAATTGGCAGGATTAGCAGGAGACTTTAATATTCCGAGGGTGCATTAAGAAAATAAGGAGAAAAAAATGGGAAGAGGAATCAGAAAACAGGGTGCGGCATCAATTTTTGCAGGTGGATTTTTCCGCTTTGCTGTGTATGCCTGTGTGGTGTGTGCCGTGATTTATGTTGGAAAATCAGCGTATGATTTTGGATATGCGATTTTCGACCAGATACCTGTGGATGATGAAGACCATGGAGAAGATGTAACTGTTGTAATCAAAGACGGAGCGTCGGTGTATCAGATTGGAAAGATTTTAAAAAGCAAAGGTCTGATTAAAGATGCAAAAGTATTTGTGGTACAGGAAAGTCTTTCAAATTATAAAGATAAATTACAGTCGGGAACTTATATTTTAAATACTTCTATGACGACAGATGAAATGCTGGCAGTGCTTGCAAGAGAAGATATGACAGGACAGCCGGAGCAGGATTCCACGGATTCTCTGGATACCTCAGCGGATGGTACAGATGTGCAGACAACAGAAGAGGCCGTTACAGATGAGAGTCAGGATGCGTCAGGAGAACAGGCAGGAGAAACGGCTGAATAAGAGGGAAAAAAAGTGATTGTTGATGAAAGAATGGTTACCTATATAAACTCTCTGGACAAAGGAAATACGCCTTTTTTGACTCAGCTTGAAAAGGATGCAAAGGAAAATTATGTGCCGATTATACGGCGGGAAATGCAGAGCTTTTTAAAAGTAATGCTACAGATAGCAAGTCCCCATCTCATCTTAGAGGTGGGGACTGCTGTTGGTTTTTCCACTCTTCTTATGAGTGAGTATGCACCGAAAGACTGCAGAATCACGACGATAGAAAATTATGAGAAGAGAATACCGATTGCCAGAGAAAATTTTAAAAAAGCAGGAAAAGAAGAGCAGATTACCTTATTAGAAGGTGATGCGGCCCAAATTTTAAAGACGCTGGAGGGAAGTTATGATTTTATCTTTATGGACGCAGCAAAAGCACAGTATATTAACTTCTTTCCGGATGTGCTGAGGCTTTTGAAAAAAGGCGGAATTTTAATTTCTGATAATGTACTGCAAGATGGAGATATTATTGAATCCCACTTTGCGGTGGAGAGAAGAAACCGGACAATTTATAAGCGGATGAGGGAATACCTTTATGTGCTGAAAAATCATGAAGAGCTTGAGACAAGTATTATTCCTCTCGGTGATGGAGTGACGCTTAGTATTAAGAAATAGAAAGGCAGGAAAGATGAGAGCAAAACCAGAGTTATTAATTCCGGCAAGCAGTCTGGAAGTTTTAAAAATAGCGGTTATTTTTGGTGCAGATGCAGTTTATATCGGAGGAGAAGCCTTTGGTCTGCGTGCAAAGGCAAGAAACTTTTCTATGGAAGACATGAAAGAGGGAATTGAATTTGCACATCAGCACCATGTAAAAGTATATGTAACAGCAAACATTTTGGCACACAACAAAGATTTGGACGGAGTAAGAGAATATTTCCGTGAATTAAAAGAAATCAGGCCAGATGCACTGATTATTTCTGACCCGGGTGTATTTATGATTGCAAAAGAAGTATGTCCGGAGATTGAACGTCATATCAGTACTCAGGCAAATAATACCAATTATGAAACTTATAAGTTCTGGTATGGACTGGGCGCAAAACGTGTGGTCAGTGCAAGAGAACTTTCTTTAGAAGAGATTAAACAGATTCGTGCAAATATTCCGGATGATTTGGAAATCGAAACTTTTATTCATGGTGCAATGTGTATTTCTTATTCCGGAAGATGTCTCTTAAGCAATTTCTTTACCGGAAGAGATGCCAATCAGGGTGCGTGTACGCATCCGTGCAGATGGAAATATTCGATTGTAGAAGAAACCAGACCGGGAGAATACATGCCGGTTTATGAAAACGAGCGTGGAACTTATATCTTTAACTCAAAAGATTTATGTATGATTGAGCATATGGATGATATTCTGACTTCAGGAATCGACAGCTTAAAAATTGAAGGACGAATGAAAACCGCCCTTTATGTGGCAACGGTTGCAAGAACCTACAGAAAAGCCATTGATGATTATTTTGAGAGTCCAAAATTATACCGGGAAAATATGGAATGGTATAAAGAGCAGATTATGGGCTGTACCTATCGTCTGTTTACCACTGGATTTTTTTATGGAAAGCCAGATGAAACTTCCCAGATTTATGACAGTAATACTTATGCAAAAGACTACACATATCTTGGTTTCTTGGAAGAAAAGACAGAAAAAGGACTCTATCGAATCACCCAGAGAAATAAATTCCTTGTAGGAGAAACGATAGAGGTCATGCGTCCGGATGGAGAAAACCGTCTGGTTACGGTAAAAGCAATCTATGATGAAGAGGGAAATTCCTGTGATAGTGCTCCACATCCACAGCAGGTGCTGTATCTGGATTTGGGAGAAGATTTAAATGTCTTTGACCTTTTAAGAAGAAAAGAAAGCGTTTCTTAACTTTAAAATCGCATTTTTTTCAATACGGGACACATAAGAGCGGCTGATATTCAGCCGCTTTGCTATTTCCCTCTGGGTCAGCTCATCACAGCCATAAAGCCCAAAGCGTAGTTTTAAGACTTCCGCTTCCCTCCTAGTCAGTACGAAACCGAGCAGATAGTAAAGTTTACGGATATCCTGTTTTAAAGAATAATTTTTTACGACATCGACAGGTTCATTTTCAATCACATCAAGCAGATTGATTTCATTTCCTTCACGGTCTGTGCCGATTGGTTCGTAAAGAGAAATATCTTTGCTGGTTTTCTTTTTAGAACGAAGCAGCATAAGCAGTTCATTGTCGATACAGCGGGCAGCATAAGTGGAGAGCCGGTTGGATTTTTCCTGATTAAATGTATGAATTGCTTTTATCAGACCGATTGTTCCAATCGAAATCAGGTCATCTAATTCTTCTTCAACCCCTTGATATTTTTTTACAATATGTGCTACAAGGCGCAGATTGCGTTCGATGAGAACATTTTTTGCTTCCTGACTGCCCCTTTTGTATTCTTGGAGATAATATTTTTCCTCCTCGGATGTCAAGGGCTTAAGAAATGTTTTCAAGCAGCCTTACCTCAAAGGGATTTAATAATAGTCTATGAGAAAAAGGGATAAATTGTGCTTTTCCCAAAAAAGAAAAAATGCTTGTATCAAAAGGAAAATTGTGATACGATAATCGAATCAGAAAACAATTCATGTTTTCCGGTACAGCTGCTTAATCTTCGCTGTACCAGTTCTGGCAGTTCTGCCGTTTTTTCAAATTTTAAATTTATTTAATTTCAAATCTAAGACAAGTAATTATGAGTTTAGGAGGCATTTTATGTATGTTCAGTAAAGTGTTGTCAGCGGCTATTGATGGGGCAAGATGCGTTCCGGTATCAGTAGAAGTGGATGCAAGTAATGGACTTCCGGCTTTTTTGATGGTAGGAGATTTATCTTATCAGGTAAAAGAAGCGCAAGAGAGAGTCCGTACTGCGATAAGAAACAGTGGAATGACAATTCCACCCAAAAGAGTAACTGTAAATTTAGCACCTGCGGATGTCCGTAAAGACGGAAATCATTTTGATTTGCCAATAGCGGCTTCGCTTATGATTGCATTTGGCTTTCTGGAAGCGGAAAAATTCGATGGCGTGATGCTTGCCGGAGAACTTGGCTTAAATGGCAGGATTAATGGAGTCAGAGGAATTCTGCCTTTTGTAGAAACCGCTTACAAAAAGGGATGTCGGCTTTGTATTGTGCCAAAGCAAAATTACAGGGAAGCACGGATGATTGGACAGATTTCTGTGCTTGGAGTGGAGTCTTTGCAGGAATTTTTAAGCTGTGCCAGAAAAGAAAACTGGGGGCTTTTAGAAGATACAAAAGAAGAGCCGGTTTTACTGCCTGCAAAGAAAGAAGAAATCGAAGATTTTGCTGATATTCAAGGTCAGGAATATGTGAAGCGGGCAGCCGTGATTGCGGCAGCAGGGATGCATAACTTTCTTATGACCGGTCCAAAGGGGACAGGAAAGACGATGATTGCCAGAAGAATCCCAGGGATTCTGCCAGAACCTACCAAAGAAGAACTGCTTGAAGTATCAAAGATTTACAGCATTTCAGGTCTGTTATCCGAAGAGAAACCATTTCTTTTATCTCGTCCATTTCGGGCACCCCATCACACCATTTCACCGGCAGCACTTGCAGGAGGTGGAAAGTATCCAAAAGCCGGAGAAATCACGCTTGCCCATAAGGGCGTTCTTTTCTTAGATGAATTTCCGGAGTTTTCCCATGAATGTATTGAATTATTAAGACAGCCGTTAGAAGAACGGAAAATTTTAATCAGCCGAAGCGGAGGTTCGTACTTGTTTCCGGCCGATTTTATGCTAGTTGCTGCAATGAACCACTGTCCCTGTGGTCAGTTTCCGGATTTAAATCGGTGCAGTTGTACGTTTCAGGAAGTAAATCGTTATCAGAATCGAATCAGTGGTCCGATTTTAGACAGAATTGATATTGTGGCAGAAGTGTCGGGAATTTCTTATCAGGAACTGACCGGAAAACGGAAAGAAAAAAGTTCAAAAAATTTTAGAAAAGAAGTTGAGATGGCAGTAAAGGTACAAGGGGAACGCTATCAGGAGAAAAAGATTCGGTTTAATTCTCAGCTTTCCGGTAAATTATTGGAGGAGTTTTGCAATGTAAGTGCAGAGGGACAGCGAATTTTGGAAAAAGCGTATAAAAAAATGAGATTAAGTGCAAGGGCATATCATAAAATCTTAAAAACGGCACGTACCATTGCGGATTTGGAACAGGAAGAGGAGATAAAAGAAGCACATATCAGTGAAGCACTTTGTTATCGAAGAGTAGAAGGAAAGGACACTTGAAATATGGAAGAAAAAATTGTGAGTTATACACCGGACGATTTTGAATATCCGGATAAATTAAGAAATTTTAAAGACAGACCCAAACGGTTGTATGTAAAAGGAAAACTTCCGGATCCAAATCGAAAAAGTGTGGCGATTATCGGGGCAAGAATGTGCAGTTATTACGGCAGAACGCAGGCTTATGAATTTGCAAAAGAATTTGCTTCTTGTGGAGTCCAGGTTATCAGCGGACTGGCAAGAGGAATTGATGGCTGGGCACATAAAGGTGCAATTGATGGCGGAGGAGAAACATTTGCGGTGCTTGGTTGTGGAGTGGATATTTGTTATCCGAGCCAGAATATCAATCTCTATCGTGAGATTCAGAAAAAGGGAGGAATTATCTCTGAGTATGAGGAAGGAGAGAAACCCCTTGGATGGCATTTTCCGTTAAGAAATCGAATTATCAGTGGGCTTGCTGATATTGTTTTAGTAATCGAGGCAAAGAAAAAAAGCGGTTCATTAATTACAGTAGAGTATGCACTTGAGCAGGGAAAATCCGTCTATGCGCTTCCGGGAAGAGTGGGGGAAGCATTAAGTGAAGGATGCAACAATTTAATTTTTCAGGGAGCACAAATTGCAAAAAATGTGGAAATTATCCTCGAAGAACTCGAAATTTTGGATAAAATGACGAAAGAAAAGAATAAAAAAACAGAGATAAGGCTTGCAAGAAAAGAAGAAATGGTGTATAGTTGTGTGGATTTGAAACCAAAACACCTGGACGAAATTATAAAATTGACTGACTTGGAATTGCTTGAAGTGCAGGAAATTTTGGTGAAATTAGAGTTGATGGAACTTGTAACAGAGCCAATAAAGAATTATTATGCCAGAGCGGGAGGTTGATATGGCAAAGTATTTAGTGATAGTGGAATCGCCGGCAAAAGTAAAGACAATAAAAAAATTTTTAGGTTCCAATTATGAAGTCATGGCATCAAACGGACATGTAAGAGATTTGCCGAAAAGCCAGTTGGGGTTTAGTGTAGAAAATGATTATGAACCAAAGTATATAACAATTCGCGGAAAGGGTGACATTTTAGCAGCACTTCGAAAATCTGCGAAAAAAGCAGATAAAGTTTATCTTGCGACTGACCCTGACCGTGAGGGAGAAGCGATTTCATGGCATCTTTCAAAGGCATTGAAGTTAGATGATAAAAAAATGCGTCGTATTACCTTTAATGAAATTACAAAAACAGCAGTCAAAGCTTCTATTAAAGAGGCTAGAGAGATTGATTTAAAATTAGTGGATGCACAGCAGACCAGAAGAATGTTAGACCGTATGGTTGGATATAGAATCAGTCCGGTTTTATGGGCGAAAGTAAAACGTGGATTGAGTGCAGGACGTGTGCAGTCTGTTGCTCTTCGTATTATTGGAGACAGAGAAGAAGAAATCAATGCATTTATACCGGAGGAATATTGGACTTTAGAGGCACAGTTTGCGGTAAAAGGTGAGAAAAAACCGCTGACTGCAAAATTTTATGGAAAAAAAGGACAGAGAATCAATATTCATTCCAAAGGAGAACTCGATGAAATTTTAAAAAACCTTGAGGGTGCAAGCTATGAGGTGGATGAAGTAAAAAAGGGAGAGCGTACCAAAAAAGCACCATTTCCATTTACTACCAGTACCTTACAGCAGGAAGCCTCCAAAGTGTTAAACTTCTCGACACAGAAAACCATGCGTCTTGCACAGCAGTTATATGAAGGAATTGATATCAAGGGAAATGGAACAGTCGGTGTGATTACTTATCTGCGTACGGATTCAACCCGTATCTCGGATGAAGCCCAGAAAGCAGCACAAGAGTATATTACAGAACAGTATGGAGAAGAATATACCAAAGTAACTGAGAAAAAAGATAGTAATAAGAAGAAAATTCAGGATGCGCATGAAGCAATTCGTCCAACCGATATTACAAGAACCCCGATTTCTTTAAAAGAGTCTTTAACCAGAGACCAGTTCCGTCTGTATCAGTTAATTTGGAAACGTTTTACCGCAAGTCAGATGCAGCCTGCAAAATATGAAACCACTTCCGTTAAAATTAAAGGCGGAGAGTATTATTTTACAACATCTGCATCGAAATTAAAATTTGATGGTTTCATGGCAGTTTATGTGCAGGAAGATGATGAAAAATCAGATAAGACGGTTTTGACAAAAGGGCTCGATGAGACGAGTGAGCTGACATTTGAGAAATTTAACGAACAGCAGCATTTTACTCAGCCACCGGCTCATTATACAGAGGCGACTCTTGTAAAAACATTAGAAGAACTTGGAATTGGACGTCCAAGTACCTACGCACCAACCATTACTACGATTATTGCAAGACGGTATGTTGCAAAGGAAAATAAAAACCTTTATATGACAGAAATTGGTGAAGTAGTCAATAATATTATGAAAACTTCTTTCCCAAGTATTGTAGATGTACATTTTACGGCAACAATGGAAGAACTGCTCGACAGTATTGCAGAAGGATTGATTGAGTGGAAAACGGTAATTCGCAATTTCTATCCGGATTTGGATGAGGCAGTAAAGACAGCAGAAAAGGAACTTGAAGAAGTTAAGATAGAAGATGAGGTAACTGACGTAATCTGTGAACAGTGCGGAAGAAATATGGTAATCAAATACGGACCGCATGGAAAATTTCTGGCTTGCCCTGGATTTCCGGAATGTCGTAATACCAAACCATATCTGGAAAAAATCGGAGTACCGTGTCCAATCTGTGGAAAAGAAGTAGTAATGCGCAGAAGTAAAAAAGGACGCCGTTATTATGGCTGTGAAAACAATCCGGAATGTGAATTTATGTCCTGGCAGAAGCCATCCAAAGAAAAATGTCCAAATTGCGGTGGATATATGGTAGAAAAAGGAAACAAACTGGTCTGTGCAAATGAACAGTGTGGATTTGTGAAAATACAGCCGAAAGACAAAGTCGAAGAGGCTTAAATAAAAATCCAAGTAAAGCGGACATTTGTGGAATAAAAACAATGAAAATAAATGGTTAATTTAGGGCGATTGCAGGAAAAGTCTTGTAGTCGCTCTTTTTGGTGAAAGAAACGAAATTGTTAGAAAAAAATGAATAGACAGAAAATAGCTATATTATCCATTGATTTCAGAATAATTGTGTGGTAAAATGAAAAAAGGAAAAATAAATGTAATATATAGGATTGGATGCTGAACAAAACGAAAGGAGATTTATTATGAGCGTACAATTACTAGACAAGACCAGAAAAATTAATAAACTGCTCCATAATAATCATTCTTCCAAGGTATTATTTAATGATATCTGCGAGGTGATGGTAGAGACTCTGGACTCCAATATACTTGTTATCAGTAAAAAGGGGAAAGTACTTGGTGTCGGAACATGTCAGGGAGTGCAGGAGATTACAGAGCTAATTGACGATGAGGTCGGCGGATTTATTGATAAGCTCTTAAACGAAAGACTGCTTGGAGTTTTGTCAACAAAAGAAAATGTCAATTTACAGACTCTTGGATTTGAAAGCGAAGGTATTGATAAGTATATGGCTATTATCAGTCCAATTGATATTGCAGGAGAACGTTTAGGAACACTCTTTATGTACCGTGATACCAAAAGTTATGATATAGAAGATATTATCGTAAGTGAGTACGGAACAACTGTGGTTGGTCTTGAAATGATGCGTTCCGTTCATGAAGAAAATGCAGAAGAAAATCGGAAAATTCAGGTGGTAAAAGCGGCTTTCAATACACTGTCATTCTCAGAGTTGGAGGCAATTATTCATATCTTTGATGAACTCGACGGAGATGAGGGGATCTTAGTTGCAAGTAAGATTGCAGACCGTGTGGGAATTACAAGGTCTGTGATTGTAAATGCACTTCGTAAGTTTGAAAGTGCAGGAGTTATCGAATCTCGTTCTTCCGGTATGAAAGGAACCTATATTAAAGTTTTGAATGAAGTGATTTTTGATGAACTCGATGAAATTAAAAAAAGAAAAATCGTGAAGAATAATAAATAGAATAGAAATGAATGAATCAAGAATAGAAAGTGAAGAGACTTCATATAGTAAGAGGGAACTTGACTTTCTATTTTTTTATTTACAGAAAATTACTTTCCTGTAAATAAAAAAACACTCCGCGGGGATGCGCACTGCGGCGTACAAAGTAGATGTCGCAAGCGACCGCCGCAGGCGCGAGAATGTGCCTTGCCACATTCTCTATTTTGAATTTATAAAAATTGTATGAAACATGTACAAAAATAAAAAAATAAGAAAACATAAGAAAAAATGAGAAAACATAAGAAAATATCATGAAATATAAAATATTACACCTTTTGTTGCAGTTGCGGAAATAAGCTGAATTAACTAATATATGACTAACGGTTAGCACTCGATTAAAATGAGTGCTAGTAAAATGAGATTGATAATTCTAAAGGAGGCATTTTAGATATGAAATTAGTACCATTAGGAGACAGAGTTGTATTAAAACAGTTAGTTGCAGAAGAAACTACAAAATCCGGTATCGTATTACCGGGTCAGGCACAGGAAAAACCACAACAGGCAGAAGTAATCGCTGTAGGTCTTGGCGGAGTAGTTGATGGAAAAGAAGTAAAAATGGAAGTTGCCGTTGGAGATCAGGTTATCTATTCCAAATATGCTGGTACAGAAGTGAAATTAGACGGGGAAGAATACATTATCGTAAGACAGAACGATATTCTTGCCGTAGTAAAATAAATAAGAAATTATAATTCTTAAAAATCGTAATTCTCAAAAATCAGGAGGAAAAAAGTAATGGCAAAAGAAATTAAATATGGAGCAGAAGCAAGAGCAGCTCTTGAAAATGGTGTAAATAAATTAGCAGATACCGTACGTGTGACATTAGGACCGAAAGGAAGAAACGTTGTATTAGACAAATCTTTCGGTGCTCCGCTTATTACAAATGATGGTGTTACAATCGCAAAAGAAATCGAATTAGAAGACGGTTTTGAAAACATGGGTGCACAGCTCATTAAAGAAGTTGCTGCTAAGACAAATGATGTAGCCGGTGATGGTACTACAACCGCAACTGTACTGGCTCAGGCAATGGTTCATGAAGGAATGAAAAACCTGGCAGCAGGTGCCAACCCGATTATCTTAAGAAAAGGTATGAAAAAAGCAACTGCAAAAGCTGTAGAAGCAATTCAGGCAATGAGCGGAACAATTGAAAGCAAAGATCAGATTGCAAGGGTTGCAGCAATTTCTGCTGGTGATGACGAAGTTGGTGAAATGGTAGCAGATGCCATGGAAAAAGTAAGCAATGACGGTGTTATCACAATCGAAGAATCCAAAACAATGAAAACAGAACTGGATTTAGTAGAAGGTATGCAGTTTGACAGAGGATATATTTCTGCATATATGGCAACAGATATGGACAAAATGGAAGCTGTATTAGATGATCCATATATTTTGATTACAGATAAGAAAATTTCTAATATCCAGGATTTACTTCCGGTATTAGAGCAGATTGTAAAATCCGGTGCAAAACTGTTAATCATCGCAGAAGATATTGAAGGAGAAGCGCTGACTACTCTTATCGTAAACAAATTAAGAGGAACATTCTCTGTAGTAGCTGTAAAAGCTCCTGGATATGGTGACAGAAGAAAAGAAATGCTTCGTGATATCGCAATCCTGACAAATGGTACAGTTGTATCTGACGAACTGGGTATTGAATTAAAAGACGTAACGATGGATCAGCTTGGACGTGCAAAATCTGTTAAAGTACAGAAAGAAACAACAGTTATCGTTGATGGTGAAGGTTCTAAAGAAGATATTGAAGCAAGAATCGCTCAGATTAAACATCAGATTGCTGAAACAACTTCTGAGTTTGATAAAGAAAAATTACAGGAAAGACTTGCAAAACTTTCCGGTGGAGTTGCTGTTATCCGTGTAGGTGCTGCAACAGAAACAGAAATGAAAGAAGCAAAACTTCGTATGGAAGATGCTTTAAATGCAACAAGAGCAGCTGTAGAAGAAGGTATTATCGCAGGTGGCGGTTCTGCTTATATCCATGCATCGAAAGAAGTTGCAAAACTGGTTGAAGAACTTGACGGCGATGAAAAAACAGGTGCAAGAGTGGTATTAAAAGCTCTGGAAGCTCCTCTGTTCCATATTTCTGCAAACGCAGGTCTGGAAGGCTCTGTTATCATCAATAAAGTAAGAGAATCTGAAGTTGGTGTTGGATTTGATGCATTCCATGAAGAGTATGTAAATATGGTAGAAAAAGGAATCCTTGACCCGACTAAAGTTACAAGAAGTGCATTACAGAACGCAACAAGTGTTGCCGGAACTCTGTTAACAACAGAAGCAGTTGTTTCTACAATCAAAGAAGAGACTCCTGCAATGCCAGCAGGTAATCCGGGAATGGGTATGATGTAATTTAACCAAAGCGGATTGCGAACATCCGATTGACATTTTAAGAAATTCTTATGCCGGTGTCAGCTAGACACCGGCATTTCTTTATGATAGACTAAAAGAGATAAGAAAAAATGCATGAAAATGCACGAAAAAACGAAAGGAGAACGAAGTGAACGACACATATTCAGAACTTCTGATAAAAAAAGAAGTAACTGCAAAAGACAAGATGATAAAAGTGCTTCTGATTGCACTGATTGCACTTATGGCAGTTGCTGGAATTTTAATTACACCGCTTGCATTTATTGCAGCGATTGCGCTTGGAATTGCAGCCTATTTTGTGTTTCCGAATCTGGATTTGGAATTTGAGTATGTCTATGTAAATGGAGAACTCGATATTGACAAAATTATGGCGAAGATGAAGAGAAAAAGAGCCAAAAGTTTTGAACTTTCCAAAATGGAAATTATGGCGCCGGTAAAATCCCATAGACTGGATTATCAGAACCAGAATACCAAAATGAAAGTTTATGATTTTTCATCAGGAAATCCATCACATAAAGTTTTTGCGATGATTATTCCTAGTGACAATGAACTCTGTAAAGTGTTGCTTGAGCCGGACGAAGAACTTTTAAAAAATATTGAAAAAAGTTGTCCGAGAAAAGTTTTTGTGGATTGACACTTTTGTCGGAATTTGTTATATTTTATTACTATAAACAAAATGAAGGGAGAAAGACAATGGGTAAGATTATTGGTGAAGGCATTACCTTTGACGATGTACTCTTAGTACCGGCTTATTCTGAGGTGATTCCAAATCAGGTTGATTTAACAACTTATCTGACAAAAAAAGTAAAACTGAACATTCCGATGATGAGTGCAGGAATGGATACGGTTACAGAACATCGTATGGCAATTGCTATGGCAAGACAGGGTGGAATTGGTATTATCCACAAAAATATGTCAATTGAAGCACAGGCAGACGAAGTAGATAAAGTAAAACGTTCTGAAAATGGTGTTATCACCGACCCGTTTTATTTATCTCCAGAACATACACTGGAAGATGCAAATAATCTTATGGCAAAATTCCGTATTTCAGGTGTGCCAATCACGGAAAACGGAAAATTAGTTGGTATTATTACAAACCGAGATTTGAAATTTGAAGAAGATTTCAGCAGAAAAATCAAGGAATGTATGACATCCGAAAATCTTGTAACAGCAAGGGAGGGTGTTACACTGGAAGATGCAAAGAAAATCCTTGCAAAATCCAGAAAAGAGAAACTTCCAATTGTCGATGAGAATTTCAATTTAAAAGGTCTTATTACCATTAAAGATATCGAAAAACAGATTAAGTATCCCTTATCTGCGAAAGATGCACAGGGCAGACTGCTGTGTGGTGCAGCAGTAGGTATCACAGCAAACGTTATGGCTCGTGTGGATGCACTTGTAAAAGCAAATGTTGACGTTGTTGTCGTAGACTCTGCTCATGGACATTCTGCAAATATTTTAAAAGCAGTCCGCGAAATGAAAGAAAAATATCCGGATTTACAGGTAATTGCCGGTAACGTTGCAACCGGTGCAGCAACAAAGGCTTTAATTGAAGCTGGTGTTGACGCTGTTAAAGTTGGTATCGGTCCTGGTTCTATCTGTACAACTCGTGTCGTTGCAGGTATCGGTGTTCCGCAGATTACTGCAGTTATGGACTGTTACGAAGCAGCAAAAGAATATGGTATCCCGATTATTGCAGACGGTGGTATCAAATACTCAGGCGATATGACAAAAGCAATCGCAGCCGGAGCAAACGTATGTATGATGGGAAGTATGTTTGCCGGATGTGATGAAAGCCCTGGAGATTTTGAATTATATCAGGGAAGAAAATATAAAGTATACCGTGGAATGGGCTCTATTGCAGCAATGGAAAACGGAAGTAAAGACCGTTATTTCCAGGAAAATGCAAAGAAATTAGTTCCGGAAGGTGTTGAGGGACGTGTTGCATACAAAGGACATGTTGAAGATACAGTATTCCAGTTAATCGGTGGACTTCGTTCCGGTATGGGATATTGTGGAGCAAAAGATATTGAAACATTAAAAGCAACAGGACGTTTTGTTAAGATTACTGCTGCGTCTTTGAAAGAATCACATCCACATGACATTCATATCACAAAAGAAGCTCCGAACTACAGCGTAGATGACAAATAATACAAAAGAGTTTCAGATGTAAACATAAACGGCAGGAGCTGTTGTCTTTGGGCAATGGTTTCTGCCGTTTTTAGTATTGGGGAGAGTTTTTTATGAAACGAAAGAAAAAAAGAATCAGAACAAGATGGAATATAAAGGTATTCGTTATTTATGCAGTGACTTTATTTTTCATTATTTTTGGGGTAAAAACTGCGGTTGTTAAGATTGCAGAATTGGTACAGGGCAGACTAGAAGCACAGTCTCAGGAAGAGACAGATGTAACGGCAGAAGAAGAAACGGAAAAAAACGCAGACTTTCCGGGAGCACCACCGTTTACAGTTGATTTGCTCGATATCAATGAATATTCAAGACCCGGGATTGCACTTGAAAAAATCAATGGAATTGTAATTCATTATACGGCAAATCCAAAGAGTACTGCAAAACAGAACAGGGATTATTTTGAAGGGTTAAAAGACAGCCATGAGACAAAGGCAAGCAGTCATTTTGTAGTGGGAATAAAAGGAGAAATTGTTCAGTGTATTCCAAGTTCAGAGATTTCGTATGCTTCTAATTCGAGAAACAGTGATACCCTTTCAATTGAATGTTGTCATAAAGATAAGAGTGGAAAATTTACAAAAGAGACCTATCAGTCTTTAGTTGAATTAGTTGGATGGCTTTGTCAGAGATTTGGACTTACCAGTGAGCAGGTGATTCGTCATTATGATGTGACAGGAAAGAACTGCCCGAAATATTTTGTAGAACATGAAGATGAGTGGGAACAGTTTAAGAAAGATGTAGATGTTCAGATTGCAGTTGTGGAACAGGAAGTAGAAACTGCCAGTCAACAATAAATTTGGATTTGAAAGGAAAGATTTAAGATGAAAAAGAAAAAAATTTTACAGCGGGCAGTTACCTATTATCGTTCTCACATGTGGTGCTCTCTTTTGGTTTCGATTTTTGGCATGATTTTTATCATTGCTCTGATTTTATTGGGATATATGAAGAGCAAGTATTATCAGTATCTGCTCGATACAACTTATGAATCAGAGAAAGTGATGATAGAGTCTGTTAACAAAATTATTGAAAATCAGATGGAGTCCTTTATTGATTTAGGGGCAAATATTGCAGTGGATGAGCGGCTTGTACAGGAAATTGAAAGTTATGTACAGGCAGGGAAAACCAATCCGTATGCTTCTAAGCTGATGCGGACAACTTTAAAAAGTACAACTTATGGAAGCGGTTCCATTACCGGAGTTGCAGTGGTTGAAGAAGATGGTCTGCTTGCACAATTTTCCAGAGAAGAAGTGGGTATAGAAAAGGTCAAGGGAATCTGGGATGAAAATGATCAGGATGAGATTGTAAATCTGTTTCAGGAGATGAAAAAACATAATGAGACAGGGATTCTGCCCCGCTATATTATTGTAAACGGAGCAAATGAACATTTGAATGTGTCTGGAAGAGGAGTTTTACATATCGCATTTCCGATTAAGAATGGCTATAATTATAAACATATGAAATACATGATTATCGTTTCTTATTACAGTCAGCCAATTTCCGCACTGTTAAAACAGCTTTCTCAGGGAGGAAAAGATGAGTTTTTACAGGGATATATTGAAAATGCCAGTGGAAAGATTTTGTTTCATACCGACGAAAATTATGTGGATAAAAACGCAAAAAAGATTTATAATAGTGACACGAATAAAATCAATCTGGAAACGGATGTGGAAAATTATGGATGGAAGCTGCATGGTGTGATTGACAAAGCTGCTTTAGAGGCAAACGTAAACAAAATGTACTCTAAGGCGATGATTTTGTATCTGTGTGCGATTTTGGCCGTAATGGGGATTGCAATTCTTATTATCAAGTCGATTTTAAAGCCGGTCAGTGTTATCAGTACTTCTATTGATCGTGTAAAAACCGGGGATATGCAGGGATATATTTCAATAGAAGGAACAAATGAAATCTGGCAGTTAGCACGGGAATATAATGAGATGTTGTGTTCAATTCAAGAGGCAAATGTGAAAGTAGAAGAACAGCATGGAGAAATTATTGAATCGATGAAAATGAAGCGCAGGGCAGAGAGAGAAGCACTTGAATCGCAGATTAATGCGCATTTTATCTGTAATACTTTAAATGCGATTAATTATGAGGCAATGGATAATGGGGATTTTAAAGTCTCTTTGCTGCTTAAAAAACTTTCTAATATTTTACGCTATACGTTTGATCAGAAACATCAGAATGTGTATATGTTTCAGGAAATTTCATGGATTGAGCAGTATCTGTTTTTACAGAAAGAACGAATGGGAAGTGCCTTTGATTATGAAATTCAGTTTGATTCGGATTATGATAACTGGCCGTGCAGGAAACTGATGCTTCAGCCGTTTGTAGAGAATTCGATTCTTCATGGATTAGAAGGGGTCAATAAAGGTGGATTTATCCGAATTACCGGAGAAGGATATCAAGAGTATCTTAAAATTGTAATTGAGGATAACGGATGTGGAATGACCCCGGAGGTAGAACAGATTATTAAAGAAGTGTTGGAGAATCCGTTGCTTGCAAAACAAAAAGGATTGGGAATCGGAATTTCTAATGTCGTAACCAGAATGAGGATGTATTATACAGAAGATTTAAAGATTCAGTTAGAGACAGAAGAGAGAAAAGGCTGTAAGTTTACAATGATACTTCCAGAGGCAAGACAGTAGGAGACAAGGAGGAAGGCAGATAAATGAGAATATTGATAGCAGAAGATGAAGAACGGGCGAGGAGAGGACTTCGTTCCGTTTTAACTTCTTTATCAGAGGATTATGAGGTAGTAGCAGAGGCATCGAATGGAAAGCAGGCATTAGAGTTGCTTCAGATCCTAAAGCCGGATGTGGTTTTTACGGACTTAAAGATGCCATTTTTGGATGGAATGGGACTGATTAAGGCAGGAATTGCAGCAGGTGCTTGCACGAAATATGTAATCGTAAGCGCTTATGAAGAATTTGAAGTGGCAAGACAGGCAATTAGCCTGGGAGTAAAAGAGTATCTGGTAAAACCAGTAACTTATGACGAATTAAAAGATACGATGGAACGTCTGGATGCGGCGCAGAAAGGAAAGCCTCAGCTCATTGATAAAACATTAAAAGAACGGTACCCGGATGTGCATCCATTGGTGAGAAAATCTCTGGGATTTATTGAAAAAGGGTATTCCAGTAAAATCAGTCAGAAAGAGCTGGCTGCTAATCTTGGAATTTCACAGGAGTATTTTTGTTATCTGTTTAATAAAGACATGGGAGAAACATTTTCTCATTTTTTAAAGAATTATAGAATAGAAGTGGCAAAGAAACTTTTATTAAATGGAGAATTGCCCAAAGAGGAAATTCCGTATAGTGTAGGATTTTCAGATTCTAAATATTTTAATAAAGTATTTCGAGAAGTGGAAGGTTGCACAATGACGGAATATATTCGGAAAAATTCAGAATAATTTATACAAAATACCAGAATAAATATGCGTGCACTAAATGCGTGCGGTTAAAGTGCATAGTATTATTCTGGTTTTTTGTGATTTATCTTAAAAAAATACCCCAATCTTAAAATTGTATCTTAAGATTTTGCCTCTTATCTTAAGATAGTAAGTTACGAAAAAAATCTGAAATTATTATAATAATAACATCTTAATTAGAGGAGGAAAAAAATTATGAAGAGAAGGTTCCAGAAAATCGCAGCGCTGATGCTGGTTGGTGCAATGGCAGGTACACTGGTCACAGGTTGTGGAGGCAGTAGTTCCGGTTCATCCTCAGATTCAAGCAGTGACAGCAAAGAGGCGAGCGACAGCAAAGAGGCGAGCGACAGCAGTTCTTCCAATTCAAACGGAGCAGCAGAGGTTACGCTGTGGCATTATTTCGAGCATGAAGCTCCAGACCTTGAGGCGGTAGCGGAGAAATACAATGAGTCTCAGGATAAGATTCATGTTACATGTACTTATGTATCCCGTGAAGAATTGATGAACCAGTACACAATCGGTGCAGTATCAGGAGAGCTTCCTGACATCGGAATGGTTGATTCACCGGATATGGAATCCTATATTTCTCTTGGTGTATTTGAGGACATCACAGATGATATCAAAGATTGGGATGAATTAGACCAGTTTTATGACGGACCTCTTTCAAGCTGTATGGATGCAGACGGTAAATACTACGGACTTCCAAACAATTCAAACTGTCTGACCCTTTGCTGTAACATGGACATCTTAAATGCAGCAGGTATCGAAAATCCACCAACTACATGGGAAGAATTTGAAGAAGCCTGCAAGGCAACAACAAATGCAGCAGAAGGTGTATATGGATTTGCAATGTGCGATATCGCTACAGAAGAAGGTACTTTCCAGATTCTGCCTTGGATTTATTCCGCAGGTGGAAACATTGATGATTTAACAAGTGCTGAATCAACAAAAGCAGTTCAGTTCTTAACTGACTTAGTACAAAACGGTTACATGAGTAAAGAAGTTGTTAACTGGCAGCAGGCTGATGCATACAATGCATTTACAAGTGGTAAAGCAGCAATGTTTGAATCCGGTACATGGCAGTTAGCTGACATTGATGAGAAAATCAATGGTTCTTTCAATTATCAGTATACTTTACTTCCAAAAGATAAAGAATATGCTTCTACAATCGGTGGAGAAAACTTTGGTGTCTGCACAGGTTCGGAACACAAAGACGAATGTGTTGACTTCCTGAAATTCCTTATGAATGCAGAAAACAACGCAGACTTTACAGCAGCAGCTGCAAAACTTCCGGTTCGTAAAGATGCTGTAGGCTTAAAAGACCTCTGGACAACAGATGACAGATACGTTGTATTTAACGATGCTATGAATTATGCAAAAGCACGAGGACCGCACGCTCAGTGGCCGACTCTTTCCGAAGCACTTTATACAGGTGTTCAGCAGGCTCTGCTTGGTGAAAAATCCGTAGAAGACGCAATGAAAGAAGCACAGGCTAAGATTGCCCCGATTGTTGCAGAAGATCCACTTCCTGATTTGACAACAGGCGGCGGAGTTGCAGACGACGTAAATAAGTAAGAAAAAAATAAGCAGTAATAAGAAGAGTCCTGGAACCGGTCTGGGTTTCGGGACTCTTTTAAAATGAAAATCTTGAAATTCCGTGAGAGGAGTGTGTGAAGATGAAATTGAACATGGCTGCAAAGAAGAGGAGAGAAGCCTATATTTTTATTCTTCCCGGTTTTATTTATCTGGTTGCAATTTGTGGTTATCCTTTGATTTACAATCTGATTTTGAGTTTTAAAAATGTAAGTGTAAAAAACCTTGCCACCGGTGCATCGGTTTTTGTTGGACTTGATAATTATAAACAGCTGTTTGCCGACCCGACATTCCAGCTGGTATTTAAAAATACAATTGAATTCACACTGGCCTGCCTTGTAGTCCAGTTTACAATTGGTTTTCTGTTTGCAATGTTTTTCTCAAAGAAATTTACACTGGCAGGACCAATTCGTGGTTTAGTTTTAGTTGGTTACATGATGCCAATGTCTGTAACCGCCCTGCTTGGTAAGAACTTATTCTTACTCGATGGTGGTGTTATCAATGATCTGTTAATGAAAGTTCATCTGATTTCGTCCCCAATCGACTGGCTGGTAAATGGCGGAACTGCACTTGGAGCAGTCATTGCCGTAAACTGCTGGGTAGGTATTCCATTTAACATGTTACTGTTAACTTCCGGTCTGACCGGTATCTCAACTGATATCTATGAAAGTGCTTCTATGGATGGAGCAAATGCATTTAAGAGATTTATCTACATTACACTGCCACTGATGAAACCGGCTATGCTTTCTGTATTGATGCTTGGATTTATCTATACATTTAAAGCATTCGACCTTATGTACATCATGACAGCAGGTGGTCCATTCAACTCCACAGACGTACTTGGAACTTATGCATATTCAAAAGCATTTACCCAGTATGAATTTTCACAGGGTTCTGCAATCGCAATGGTATTATTTGCCTGCCTGTTCCTGGTTGGGATCTTCTACCTGAAACTGTTGAGTAAGGAGGATGACTAGAATGAGTAAGGAAAGTACAAAATCAGCAAAAGTCGCATATCTGAAATCAAAAGAGGGACGAAGCAATGTCATCAATTGCTTTTGGGCAATTATAATCGCAATTATCTTTCTGTTCCCAATTTACTGGCTGATTCAGATGTCTTTTAAGACAGATATGGAAAGTTTTGGAAAAATCGTAACTTATTATCCACATGAATTTACCGTTGATCCATGGCTTCAGAACCTGCAGGATAAAGACTTTATTACCTCATTAAAAAACAGTGTATTGATTGCGCTGTGTTCCATGTGTTTATCACTGGTATTCGGTATTCCGGCTGCTTATGGTATGGGTCGTTACAAAGTAAAAGGAACAAAGAGCTTCATGCTTACCTTCCTTGTAACCCAGATGCTCCCAGCATCCGTTATGTTAACACCAATGTACCTGATTTTCTCTAAAGCAGGTTTACTTGGAACTTATCTTGCACCGGCACTTGCAATTTCCTCCGGTTCTGTTCCGTTTATCGTTGTAACTTTAAGACCATACTTTAAGAGTATTCCGGTTTCCCTGGATGAAGCCGCACGTATTGATGGATGTAATGTATTCCGTTCTTTCTTTAAGATTATGATTCCTACAATTAAAACCGGTATCATCACCGTAGTTGTTATCTCTTTCTTAAATGGATGGAACGACCTGATTTACTCCATGACATTTAACGTAAAAGCAGACATGAGACCATTGACAGCAAATATCCATAAATTCCAGAGTAAATACGGAACAAAATGGAACTGTATTATGGCTTATGGTGCAATCCTTGTTATTCCTGTAATCCTTGTATTTGTATTCTTACAGAAATACATTGTAGGTGGTTTAACAGCAGGTGCTGTAAAAGAGTGATGCTATAAAAATAATAAATAAAAAACAATAAAAAAATAAAGAAAGGAATCAAAACTATGCCAGATTTTGTAAAAAAAGAGGGTGCACCAACAGGTGACTTCCGCTCAGACAACAACTTTTTATTAGGTTACTTTGAGGAAAAAGACCATTCTCTTTACTACCGCTATGATGCAGAGAGAGTTATCATTGAACCTTGGGGAGATAACAGTTTCCGTATCCGTGCATCAAAAATGCCAGAAATGCCGGAAGAACTTTGGGCATTGGATGGAAAACCGGAAAATCGCAGCTCTGAAATTACAATTAAAGAATATTCCGCAGAAATCGTAAATGGAAAAATTAAAGCGGTAATCAACAATATCGGTAAAATCAGCTTTTATAATCAGAAAGGTGAACTTCTCTTAGAAGAATATGTACGAAACAGAGAAGATATGTTTGCAGAAACCTGTAGTTCTCTGGAAGTAGAGGCAAGAGAGTTTAAACCGATTATCGGTGGAGATTATGAGCTGACGATGCGTTTTGAGTCAAATCCAAATGAAAAGATTTACGGAATGGGACAGTATCAGCAGAAATTCCTGGATGTAAAAGGTGCAGAACTTGAACTGGCACACAGAAACTCTCAGGCAAGCGTTCCGTTTGCATTATCTTCTCTTGGATATGGATTTTTATGGAACAATCCGGCAATCGGACGTGTAAGCTTCAATAAAAATATTACAACATGGGAAGCACGTTCTACTAAGAAACTGGATTACTGGATTACAGCAGGAGATACACCGGCAGAAATTGAAGAAGCTTATGCAGACGCAACCGGAAAAGTTCCGATGATGCCGGAATATGGACTTGGATTCTGGCAGTGTAAATTGCGTTATCAGACACAGGAAGAACTGCTTGAAGTGGCAAGAGAATATAAAAGAAGACAGATTCCGATTGATGTTATCGTAGTTGACTTCTTCCACTGGCCAAAACAGGGTGACTGGAGATTCGACCCGACTTACTGGCCAGACCCGGATGCAATGATTGCAGAATTAAAAGAAATGGGTATTGAACTGATGGTATCTATCTGGCCGATGGTTGACTATAAGAGTGAAAACTTTGAAGAAATGAAAGCCAAAGGTCTGCTGACCAGAGTAGAAAAAGGTGTAAGAATCGATAACGTTTACATGGGCAATACCATTCAGTATGACCCGACAAATCCGGAAGCAAGAGAGTATGTATGGGGCAAAGCAAAGAAAAATTATTATGATAAAGGTGTAAAAATCTTCTGGCTCGATGAGGCAGAACCGGAATACACCGTATATGATTTTGAAAATTATCGTTATCACTTAGGACCAAACGTACAGATTGGTAATGTTTATCCGGCAATGTATGCAAAAACATTCTTTGATGGCATGCGAGCAGAGGGACAGGAAAATGTAGTCAACCTGCTTCGCTGTGCATGGGCAGGAAGTCAGAAATATGGTGCACTCGTATGGTCCGGAGATATTCATTCTACATTTGAAAGTCTTCAGAATCAGTTTGCAGCAGGTCTTAACATGGGACTTTCCGGTATTCCGTGGTGGACAACCGATATTGGTGGATTCTTTGGAGCAAACATCTATGATGAAGATTATCATGAAGTATTTGTACGCTGGTTTGAATATGGAACATTCTGTCCTGTTATGAGACTTCACGGTTATCGTATGCCATATCAGCCACAGCTTGGAACAACCGGTGGTGCAGAGTGCGTATCCGGTGCCCCGAACGAAATCTGGTCTTATGGTGATGATGTTTATGAAATCTGTAAAAAATACATTGAAATTCGTGAGGCAATGCGTCCATACACAAGAGAACTGATGGAAGCTGCACATGAAAAAGGAAGTCCGGTTATGAGACCTCTGTTCTATGACTTCCCGGAAGATAAAACATGCTGGGATAATGAATCGGAGTATATGTTTGGACCACAGATTTTGGTTGCACCGGTTATGGAACGTGGACAGAAAACAAAAGAAGTTTATCTGCCGGCAGGTACAAAATGGACAAACGTATGGACAAAAGAAGTATTTGAAGGCGGACAGACCGTTACAGTAGAGACGCCAATTGAACAGATTCCGTTATTTACAAAAGAAGGATTTGAATTAGAAGTATAAAAAGATTCTGATGATATGTGAAAAGTAAACGGGTGTGCTGCACTGGTTGCCTTGGATGCAGCCGGTGCAGCACGTTTTTTATGGGGGATATTTGAGATGATTACACAAAAAGGAAATAAGATTTACAGACGACAGGATAAGGAATTACTTTGTATTGAACCATGGGGAAAAAATAGTTTCCGTGTTCGTGCGACACAGCGTTATGAGTTTGTACCGGAAGATATTTCTGCTTTACTTCCCCCACAGGAATGTAAAGTAAAGGTATTTGAAGAGGATGACTGCACGGTCATTGAAAATGGAAAAATCCGCTGTGAAATTACACCGACCGGAAAACTGCGTTTCAAAAATCAGGATGGAAAATTATTATTAGAAGAGTTTGAACGAATTCGTGCGGATTACAGAAAAGAGTATAATAGTGCACTTGAGATTGTGCCAAGAACGTTTGAGCCGCATCAGAATACGGATAATTTCAGATTGACCGTAAGATTTGAGCCGATTGACGGTGAAAAATTATATGGAATGGGACAGTATCAGCAGCCATATCTGGATGTAAAGGGCTGTACCTTAGAATTGGCACAGCGTAACTCTCAGGCGAGTGTTCCGTTTGTGCTTTCTAATAATGGATATGGATTTTTATGGAATAATCCGGCAATTGGACAGGTTTCTTTCGGAAAGAATGTGACGGAATGGACTGCAGTTTCCACAAAACAGATGGATTACTGGATTACAGCAGGAGATACACCGGCAGAAATTGAAGAGGCTTATGCGGATGCAACCGGAAAGGTTCCGATGATGCCGGATTACGGAACCGGATTCTGGCAGTGCAAACTGCGCTACATGACTCAGGATGAAATCCTTGAAGTGGCAAGAGAATATAAGAGAAGAAAGCTTCCGATTTCTGTTATTGTAGTCGATTATTTCCACTGGCCAAATCAGGGTGACTGGAAATTTGATACCGATTTCTGGCCGGATCCGAAAGCAATGGTAGAAGAATTAAAAGAGATGGGGATTGAACTCATGGTATCTATCTGGCCGACCGTAGAGGAAACCAGTGAAAATTATAAAGAGATGGAAGAACTGGGTTATCTGACCCGTTCCGAACATGGAAAACGCCTGGGACAGCTCAACGTGGCAAGTGTCATTGATGTAACCAATCCAGACGCAAGAAAATATGTGTGGGAAAAAATTAAGAAAAATTATTATGATTTAGGAATCAAAATTTTCTGGTTAGATGAGGCAGAGCCGGAACTGACCGGATATGAATTCAGTCATTACCGTTATTTCCGCGGTGCAGATATGGAAGTTGGAAATATGTATCCGAAAGAATATGCACGTATGGCTTATGAAGGCATGGAAGAAGAAGGTCAGGAAAATATTGTAAATCTGCTTCGCTGTGCATGGGCAGGAAGCCAGAAATATGGTACATTGGTATGGTCAGGAGATATTGATTCTTCCTTCCGTTCTTTAAGAAGCCAGCTTGCAGCTGGTTTGAATATGGGAATTTCCGGATTGCCATGGTGGACAACTGATATCGGAGGCTTTCACGGTGGAAATATTAACGATGAAAAATTTAAAGAAGTGCTGGTGCGCTGGTTTGAGTTTGGAGCATTTTGTCCGGTTATGCGTCTGCATGGATTCAGAGAACCGTTTATCCCAGGTTTAAGTGAATCCGGCGGTGGAAAACACAGGAGTGGTTCTCCAAATGAAGTATGGACTTATGGTGATGAAGTACTTAGAATCTGTACAAAATATCTTGAATTAAGAGAAACTATCCGTCCTTATGTAACAGAACTGATGAAAGAAGCACATGAAAAAGGAACACCGGTGATGCGTCCATTATTCTATGATTATCCGGAAGATACAAAAGTCTGGGAAATCGAAGATGAATACATGTTTGGACCAGATATGCTGGTTGCACCGATTTTATATGAAGATATGAGAGAAAGAACCTTGTATCTGCCAGAAGGAGACTGGGTCGATATCAACTCCAAAACAGAATATAAGGGCGGAGATTTTGTGACCGTAGCAGCTCCGCTTGATACCCTTCCGGTATTTGTAAAGAGAGGAACACATCCGGAACTGGTATAACAGAAACTTAAAACAGGTTATAAGAAAGAGGGCTGGAATCAAATGAAAAAGACGGAAAATATGTTTGGATTTGGAGGAAGTTTTGTAGGGACAGTAGAGAAAATATTTGACATAATGGCATTAGGATTTCTCTGGATTCTTTGCAGCCTTCCGGTCATTACCATAGGTGCATCTACTACGGCACTGTATTATGCGATGGTAAAATCAGTAAAAAATAATGATGGGTATGTGACGAAAGAATTTTTCCGTTCTTTTAAGTTAAACTTTATTCCAGCCACAATTTTATGGATGATTCTTGCAGTGATGACATTTATCATGCAGTTAAATGTAGGAATCTTAATGAAGAAAAGCAGTGGCATGGTGGGTCTGTTTTTTATCTGCTTTTATGCACTGGTATCGGTTTATCTGATTATTGTGGCATGTTATGCATTTCCGGCACTTTCCAGATTTGATATGAATGTCGGATGGATTTTGAAAATTTCAATGTACATGGTCGTGCGTTATATTTTTACCAGTATCATGCTTGTAATTATACTGGTCTGCATTGGTGCAATCATCTGGAAACTCCCGCTGCTGGTGTTCTTTGCGCCAGGACCGATTGCGTTTTTGATGTCAGAATTTCTAGAGCGGGTGCTCAAAAAACATGAACCGAAAGTAGAAGAAGGAGGAACAGCAGAATGAAATTTACCAATGGATATTGGATGTTAAGAGATGAAATAGAAGCTTCTTATGCAGTAGAATATGCGAAACATACTGTAAATGGAAATAAATTAGAGGTATATCTTCCGGCAAAACACATGTCAGGAAGAGGAGATGCGCTGAATATTGCACTTCTTACATTGACGCTTTCCAGTCCTCAGGAGGGTGTTATCAAAGTATCAGCGGTTCATCATAAGGGAATGCCTTATAAAGGACCGTTTGCAGCAGTAAAAAATGAAAATCCAAATGTCACAATTGAAGATACAGAAGACCAGCTGATTTATAAGAGCGGTACATTAAAAGCAGTCATTGATAAGGCTCCAAATGCATACAAACTGGCATTTTATGAGGGCGATACATTCTTAACAGAATCCAGTTTCAGAAACCTTGCTTACATGCATAACCGTGAAACCGGAAAGAATTATATGGTAGAGCAGCTCCTGCTCGATGTAGGTGAGTATGTTTACGGACTTGGCGAACGTTTCACTCCGTTTGTAAAAAATGGACAGGTTGTAGAAATGTGGAACGAAGATGGCGGAACGGCAAGTGAGATTGCTTACAAAAACATTCCGTTCTATATTACCAATAAAGGTTACGGCGTTTTGGTTGACAATGAGGGTGACGTTGCTTACGAAATCGGAAGTGAAAAAGTAGAACGAGTACAGTTCTCTGTAGAATCTGAAAGACTGGATTACTATTTTATCAGCGGAAAAACTCCGATGGGAACAGTAGAAAAATACACAGAATTAACCGGAAAACCGGCACTGCCTCCGGCATGGTCCTTTGGTCTGTGGCTGACTACTTCCTTTACAACAGATTATGATGAAAATACAACCTCCAGCTTTATTCAGGGAATGGCAGACCGTGACATTCCGCTTCATGTATTCCACTTTGACTGCTACTGGATGGAACGGTTTAAATGGTGCAATTTCCAGTGGGATCATGAGGTAACAACAGACCCGAAAGGAATGTTAAAACGCTATCATGACAAAGGGTTAAAAATTTGTGTATGGATTAATCCATATATTGGACAGCAGTCCGAATTGTTTGAAGAGGGAATGGAACATGGCTATTTCATCAAACGTATAGATGGAAGTGTATGGCAGACTGATTTATGGCAGCCGGGAATGGCAGTTGTAGACTTTACCAATCCGGAAGCATGCAAATGGTATCAGAGCAAATTAAAAGCACTGCTTGATGATGGGGTAGACTGCTTTAAGACCGACTTTGGCGAGAGAATTCCGGTAAAAGGAATTCAGTATTATGATGGTTCTGACCCGGTTAAAATGCATAACTACTTTACATTCTTATATAATAAGACTGTATTTGAAGTACTTGAAAAAGAAAGAGGAAAAGGCGAAGCAGTCTTATTTGCCCGTTCCGCAACGGTAGGCGGACAGCAGTTCCCAGCACATTGGGGTGGAGACTGCTCTGCAACTTATGTATCAATGGCAGAAACCCTTCGAGGCGGACTTTCCCTTTCTGCGGGTGGATTTGGATTCTGGAGTCATGATATCAGTGGATTTGAGCAGACTGCTCCGGCAGATATCTATAAGAGATGGTGTCAGTTTGGACTGCTTTCTTCTCACAGCCGTCTGCATGGTTCTTCTTCTTACCGTGTGCCGTGGTTATTTGATGAAGAATCCTGTGTTATCTTAAAAGAATTTGTAAACTTAAAATGTCGTCTGATGCCGTATATCTATGAGCAGGCGGTAAAAGCACATAAAAACGGAACACCGGTGCTGCGTCCGATGATTTTGGAATTCCCAGAAGACAGAGCCTGCGACTGCCTTGACTTACAGTACATGTTTGGTCCGTCTCTTTTAGTTGCTCCTGTATTCAAAGAAAGTGGAGAAGTAAGTTACTATCTGCCAAAAGGAACCTGGATTAACCTGATTACAGGAGAAAAACAAGAGGGCGGTACCTGGGTAAAAGAAACGCATGATTATCATTCTCTTCCGCTGATGGTTCGTGAAAATACCATTCTTCCAATGGGAGCAAGTGAAACAGAAGCAGAATATGATTATGCCGATGGTGTTACACTTGTACTTTCCGAATTTTCAGATGGAGCAAGTGCAGAAGTAGAAATCCCGGATACAAAAGGAAATACAGTTATGAAAGCCTATGCAGTCCGCAAAGGCGATGAAATCGAAGTTTCGGTAGAAGGTGGAAACGGTAACTTTACTGTGAGAAATCTTGGAAGCGGAACAGTTGTTGTAAAATAATGATAGTCTTTATCATACAATAAAGGTTTGCAATATCATACGATGCGACTTGACAATTTGTTTGTCAAGTCGTATTTTATTTTATAAGAAATAAGAAAAATTTTATCATTAAGACATTGGCAACTATCGTTAAATATGTTACAATAATGTTACAAAAAAGTTAAAAAGGTGAGAGAATGAATTTATATGAAGCGATATTTTTAAGAAAATCAGTACGAAATTATGAGATGGAAGCACTCAAACCATCACTGCTTACTGAGATAAAAGATTATTGTAAACAGATAGAGGGATTAAATCCAGGAATTACCACGGATATTTCAATTATAGATAATACCAAAGGACAGTATAAGAGAGTTCATCTGCTGGGAGTAAAAGCCCCGTATTATCTGGCGTTTTATTCAGAAGATAAAGATAAGGCAATGTTGAATGCAGGATACATTTTAGAACAGTTAGCCTTGTTTTTATGTACAAAGGGGCTTGGAACGTGTTTCCTTGGAAATGTAAAACCAAAGTTTGGAAATACCAATAAAGGAAATATGAAATGCATGATTATGATGGCATTTGGAAAGAGCCGGGGGGCACATACCAGAAAGCCGTCAGAGGCAAAACGAATGAGCCTTCAGGAACTCTGCGTTTATAAAGAAGTACCGCGGCAGTGGGTGAAACAGCTTTTAGAGGCAGCAAGACTTGCACCGTCAAGTATGAACAGTCAGCCATGGCGTTTTGTGGTCTATGACAACCGGATTCACGTATTTTCAAAGAAGCATAATATCACTTATTTTGGTATGGGAAAATATGATGAATTTAATCTGGGTGTGATGTTTTCACACTTAATGATTGTAGCAGAAGAATTCTGGCTGGATTTGGATTTGATTCGTCTGGAGGATATTTCATATAAGAATTTTTCAAATTGTGATTATGTGATGAGTGCCGTATTGCGAACCTGATAAAAAGAAAAAAGAAACGTACTCAATCGATGGAAGAAAGAGTACGTTTCTTTTTTGTATTTTGATTATAATACGATGGAAAAAATTTTGTTTGTTTAAACAAAAAGAGCGCGAGACGGGACTCGAACCCGCGGCCTCGACCTTGGCAAGGTCGCGCTCCACCAACTGAGCCACTCGCGCA
>ULYX01021730.1_pt1 | contig 60579 bp, 72 predicted proteins | sample 1962591 | NCBI WGS metagenome assembly ULYX01 (sample SAMEA4835874, study PRJEB28245) | human gut metagenome | biome: gut microbiome; material: fecal sample | place: Denmark | collected 2008
CAAATATAGATGATTTGATTCTCAGACTTCGTCTGTTTACTCATCCCGGCAAATTCCTATTTATCTATTTGTATCAAAAAAAATACTTGACTTCTCCACCAGCTATGATATATTTGTAATCACTTGCTTTGGTATTCAAACTATTTTAATTCAAAATAATATTATTTCAAAACAATAAGATTTGAAAATAAAAACATTCACATAGAGTATCAGAACGAAGTGATCAGAAGTAATCATATGAGCAAGAAAAGGAGAAAGTGATGTTTGTCAAAATAAAAGGGACAGGCTCCTGCCTTCCTGAGAAAGTGCTTGATAATTTTGAAATTTCTCAGTTGGTAGATACGAACGATGAATGGATTCAGAGTCGTACCGGAATCAAGAGCCGGCATATTGCCAGGGAAGAGACAGCAGTTTCTATGGCAGCGAAAGCGGCGAAGAGGGCATTGGAAGATGCACAGGTTGCGGCAGAGGAGATTGACCTTCTCATTGTGTCAAGTGTTTCGTCTGAACAGCTTTTGCCATGTACAGCCTGCAGTGTTCAAAAGGAGATTGGTGCTGTGAATGCAGCAGCATTTGATTTAAATGCGGCATGTTCAGGATTTATAGTAGCTTATCAGATGGCAGCCGGACAGATTAAGGCCGGGCTTTCGAAAAAAGCGCTGTTGATCGGTGTAGAATGTCTGTCGAATATCGTGAACTGGGAAGACAGAGGTACCTGTATTTTATTTGGTGATGGTGCCGGAGCTGCGGTTGTCAGTGCAGATGAAGATGGGAATATAGATGGAAGAGGAAACATTGAGATTCCTTCCGTACTTCATTCCGATGGAAGCAGAGGCGAAGTACTTACCTGTCAGAATCCGACGGGAAAGAGAGCCGATGGTTCTTTAAAGGGTTATGTGGCGATGGATGGCAGAGAGATTTACAAGTTTGCAGCCAGACAGGTTCCTGTTGTAGTGAAGGAAATTCTTGAAAAGGCAGGAAAGTCTGTAGAAGAAGTTGATTTATTTGTTCTTCATCAGGCAAACCGAAGAATTGTCGAGGCAATCGCTAAGCGGTTAAAGCAGCCAATTGAAAAGTTTCCGATGGATATGATGCAGAATGGAAATATGTCTTCTGCGAGTATTCCGGTGCTGCTTGATGAATTAAAGAAAGCCGGAAAGTTACAGCCGGGAATGAAGATAGTTGTTGCCGGGTTTGGCGCAGGCCTTACATGGGGCGGCATGTATTTAGAATGGTAAAAAGGTAATTCCCGGAATTTCCGGATTACATAAAGAAGAAAACAATGTAAGAGTATAAGAAAGAATGAGGTTTATATTATGTTTGAAAAAATTAAAGAATTAATCGTGGAATCTTTAGGAATTGAAGAAGACCAGGTAACAATGGAAGCATCTTTCAAAGAGGATTTAAAAGTAGATTCTCTTGACCTTTTCGAGATGGTTATGAGTCTTGAGGATGAGTTTGATGTAGAAATCCCTACAGAAGAGTTAGAGAAGATGGAAACTGTTGGAGACGTTGTAGAGTACATCAAAGAACATAAATAGGCAGAGGGACAAAGAATGAAAACAGTGATTACAGAATTGCTTGGAATTGAGTACCCGGTAATTCAGGGCGGTATGGCATGGGTTGGAACAGCCGAGCTTGCCGCCGCTGTTTCCGAAGCCGGTGGACTTGGAATCATTGGTGCGGGCGGTGCACCTGCTTCTTGGGTGGAAGAACAGATTCATAAAGTAAAGGAAAAAACAGATAAGCCATTTGGCGTGAATCTGATGTTATTAAATCCAGAGGCAGATGCGATCGCCGAACTTCTTGTAAAAGAGGAAGTAAAGGTAGTAACAACCGGTGCAGGTAACCCGGAAAAGTACATGGAAGAATGGAAGAAAGCCGGTGTGCGCGTCATTCCAGTTGTAGCAAGTACTGCTCTTGCAAAGCGAATGGAAAAGGCTGGTGCGGACGCGGTTATCGCAGAAGGTACCGAGTCAGGCGGACATATTGGAGAGACAACAACAATGGCATTAGTACCACAGGTTGTTGATGCAGTAAATATCCCTGTAATTGCAGCCGGCGGAATCGCAGATGGAAGAGGAATGGCAGCCGCATTTATGCTTGGCGCAAAGGCTATCCAGATGGGAACGATTTTCGTTGCATCTAAGGAATCCATCGTAAGTGAAGCCTATAAGAATAAAGTAATTAAAGCAAAAGATATTGATACAAAGGTAACCGGAAGAACAACAGGACATCCAGTTAGATGTTTAAGAAATCAGCAGACAAGAGAGTATTTGAAGTTAGAGCAGGCAGGCGCTTCCTTTGAAGAACTTGAGAAGCTGACACTTGGCGGTCTTAGAAAGGCGGTTGTTGACGGTGATGTCATTCATGGAAGTGTGATGGCAGGCCAGATTGCCGGTCTTGTAAAGGACAGCAGAAGTTGTAAGGAAATTATCGAAGGAATCTGCAGAGAGATGAAGAACGTTGTTCTTTCACAGGCAGAGAATATCGGGAGGTAGAGTAAATGAGTAAAATAGCATTTCTTTATCCGGGACAGGGAGCACAGGTCGCAGGAATGGGTAAAGATTTTTATGAAAAAAGCCCACTGGCAAAAGAAGTATTTGATAAGAGCTGTGAGATTTTAGGACAGGATATGAAACATATCTGTTTTGAGGAAAATGAACTCCTTGACAGAACGGATTATACACAGGCTGCATTAGTTACTACCTGTATGGCAATGACAAAAGAGATTATGGCAAGAGGGCTTACACCAGACATGACAGCCGGGCTTAGTCTTGGAGAATATTGTGCGATTACAACAGCAGGCGGCATGGAGCTTGAGGATGCTATTAAGATGGTGTGGCTCCGCGGAAACCTCATGCATAACGCAGTACCGGAAGGTAAGGGCGGTATGGCCGCTGTACTTGGTCTTTCTGGAGAAGCGGTAAATGAGGCGATTGCATACATGGAAGGTGTTTACGTTGCAAACTATAACTGTCCGGGACAGATTGTTATTACCGGAGATAAGGAAGCGGTAGAGAATGCAGCACCAGCTTTAAAAGAGGCGGGAGCAAAACGTGTCATTCCATTAAATGTAAGCGGACCATTCCATTCCATTTACTTAAAAGAAGCAGGGGAGAAGCTTTATCAGGCACTTTCCGAAGTGACATTAGGAGAGTTAAAGATTCCTTATGTGACAAATGTGGATGCAAGTATCGTGACAGATACGACAAGAACAAAAGAATTATTAAAAGAACAGGTTTATTCCTCCGTTTTATGGGAGCAGAGTGTGCGTGCCATGATAGCAGACGGTGTGGACGTTTTCGTAGAAATCGGTCCGGGAAAGACTTTGAGCGGTTTTATGAGAAAGATTGACCGTAACGTAAAGATGTTCCGAATCGGAACGATGGAAGATATCGACAAGACAGTGGAAGCTATAAAGGAGTTATAGATATGTTATTAGAAGGAAAAACAGCAATTGTGACCGGCGCGTCCGGCGGAATCGGAAAAGCAGTTGCCATCGCTCTTGCAAAAGAAGGGGCAGCAGTAGCCGTACATTTTCACGGAAATGAAGAAAAGGCACTTCTTGTAAAAAAAGAAATTGAAGAGGCAGGTGGAAAAGCAGAAATTTTCCGTGCCAATGTTGCAGATTTTGAAGAATGTAATGCTTTAGTAAAAGCGGTAGCCAAGACATTTGGCAGCATTGATATTCTTGTAAATAATGCAGGAATTACAAAAGATGGTCTTTTAATGGCTATGAGTGAAGCAGATTTCGATAATGTAATAGATACGAACTTAAAGGGATGTTTCCAGATGATTCGTTTTGCGAGCCGTCGCATGATGAAGCAGAGATATGGAAGAATCATTAATGTAAGTTCCGTTTCCGGCGTCGCCGGAAATGCCGGTCAGGCGAACTATAGTGCATCCAAAGCAGGAATAATTGGATTAACCAAATCCGCAGCAAAAGAATTAGCGTCCAGAGGAATTACCTGTAACGCTATTGCTCCGGGATTCGTAAAAACAGAGATGACAGATGTACTTCCTGATGAAGTAAAAGAAAATGCAAAGAAACAGATTCCACTTGGCCGTTTTGCAGAGCCAGAAGATATTGCGAATGCAGCAGTATTTTTAGCTTCTGACAAAGCGTCTTATATTACCGGTCAGGTACTTTTAGTGGATGGTGGTATGGTGATGTAAGTGAGAGAAAGGATTTTTCTGATATGAAAAGAAGAGTAGTAATTACCGGAATGGGTGCTGTGACTCCAATCGGAAACACATTAGACGAATTCTGGAATGGAATTAAAGAAGAAAAGGTAGGTATCGGAGCTATCACAAAGTTCGATACCGAAGATTATAAAGTAAAGATTGCAGCCGAAGTAAAAGATTTCAATGTAAAAGAAAGACTTGATAACAAGGCAGCAAGAAGAATGGAAGTTTTCTCCCAGTATGCCGTAGCTGCATCAAGAGAAGCATTTGCCATGGCAGGTCTTGATATGGAAAAAGAAGATCCATACCGTGTCGGTGTTATCATTGGTTCCGGTATCGGCGGTCTTTCCAGCATGGAGAAAGAGCATGAGAAAATCATTACAAAGGGACCAAAGAGAGTGAGTCCAATGCTTATTCCTTTAATGATTTCCAACATGGCAGCAGGAAATGTAGCGATTGACTTAGGCTGCAAAGGCAAATGTACTGACGTAGTAACTGCCTGTGCGACAGGAAGTAACTCTATCGGAGATGCCCTTCGTGCCATTCAGTACGGAGATGCCGATGTTATGCTTGCCGGTGGAACAGAAAGCAGTATCACACCAGTTGCCGTTGCTGGATTTACAAATCTGACTGCACTTTCCAGTGAGAGCGACCCGTTACGCGCGTCTCTTCCATTTGATGAGGCAAGAGGCGGATTCGTTATTGGCGAGGGAGCTGGAGTTGTTGTATTAGAGGAATTAGAACATGCGAAAAAGCGTGGGGCAAAGATTCTTGCAGAGTTAGCCGGATATGGTTCTACCTGTGATGCCTTCCACATCACTTCTCCTGCAGAGGACGGAAGCGGTGCAGCAAAAGCAATGGAACTTGCCATGGAAGAAGCAGGTGTAAAACCGGAAGAAGTAGATTACATTAACGCACATGGAACAGGAACCCACCACAACGATTTATTTGAGACAAGAGCTGTAAGACGTGCCTTTGGTGAGAGCGCAGACCATTTAAAAATGAGTTCTACAAAGTCAATGATCGGACATTTGCTTGGAGCAGCCGGAGCGGTAGAGTTAATCGTTTGTGTGAAGTCCATCGAAGAAGGCTATATCCATCCAACCGTAGGAACAACCAATCCTGGTGAGGGATGCGATCTTGACTATGTAATTAACGGAGCAGTAGAGCAGGAAGTGAATGTAGCCATCTCCAACTCTCTTGGTTTTGGAGGACATAACGCTTCTCTTCTTGTAAAGAAATACGAGGAGTAGACAGATATGGATTATCAGCAGATTTTAGAATTAGTAAAAGAAGTATCAAAAGCAGGGCTTACGAATTTTGAATATACAGAGGGTAATATCCGCATTGCCATGAGTTGTCCACAGCCAGAAGGAAAAATCGTTGTGCCAGCTTCAAACATTGCGTTACAGGAAGCCATTGGTGTCAGCGCAAACAGCGTGAATGGTGCAAATACAGCCGGAACAGAGGGAGTTGCAGCACAGTCACAGGCAGCAGAAGCAGTCGGGGAAAAGGGTGGAAACCTCGTAAAATCCCCGTTAGTTGGTACATTTTATACAGCACCTTCTGAAGATGCAGAGCCTTTCATAAAAGTAGGGGATACTGTAAAGAAAGGGCAGACTTTGGCCATTGTTGAGGCAATGAAGCTTATGAATGAGATTGAGAGCGAATTCGATGGTGTTGTTACGGAAATTCTTGTAGAAAATGAAGAGAATGTGGAGTATGGACAGCCGTTATTCAGAATTCAGTAATATTGATAAGATATGAATTTGAGTCTGATTTTCTCAAGTTAATAAGTCAGAAGCTTTAACAGAAAGTAAAAACAGGTTTTTATAAATATAAGTAAAGCAGTAAACAGGTTGGAAGAAAATTATGAGATTAGGAATTAAAGAAATTGAACAGATTTTACCACACAGACATCCATTTCTTTTAGTTGATTACATCGAAGAGATGGAACCAGGTGTCAGTGCCGTAGGATATAAATGCGTAACATTTCATGAAGACTTTTTCCGTGGACATTTTCCACAGGAGCCAGTTATGCCAGGTGTTCTTACTGTAGAAGCGTTAGCGCAGGTAGGGGCAGTTGCCATACTTTCCTTAGAAGAAAATAAAGGAAAGACAGCATATTTTGGTGGAATTAATAAATGCCGTTTTAAAGGGAAAATTGTTCCGGGCGATAAAGTAAAGCTTGAGACCAAAATCGTAAAACGTAAAGGCCCGATGGGTGTGGGAGAAGCCACAGCCTATGTGGACGGAAAAGTAGTAGTAAAGGCAGAATTAACTTTTATGGTTGGTTGATTTTTCATCAGAATAAGTCTTAAGGAAGATAGACAGAACATAGAAATAGCATAATTTTAGGATAGAGAATTGTGGCAGAAGTTGTCGCAATAAAGATAAAAGGAGAACATAATGATTCGGAAAATATTGATTGCAAACAGAGGAGAGATTGCCATCCGCATCATCCGTGCTTGCAGAGAGATGGGAATTGAAACTGTTGCAGTGTATTCCGAAGCAGACCGGGAGGCACTTCATACACAGCTTGCCGATGAGGCGGTCTGTATCGGACCTGCTGCAGCAAAAGACAGTTATCTGAATATGGAGCAGATTATCAGTGCAACGATGATTACCGGTGCGGATGCCATACATCCGGGATTTGGTTTTTTATCAGAAAACAGCCAGTTTGCGAAACTGTGTGAGGCCTGCCACATTACTTTTATCGGTCCGGACTCTGATATTATTGCCCGACTTGGCAATAAGGCAGTAGCAAGACATACAATGGTAGATGCTGGTGTCCCAGTAATTCCAGGATGTCAGAAGGCGCTTACTGATGTAAAAGAAGCGTTGGAAATTGCAAAAGGAATCGGCTTTCCAGTTATTGTAAAGGCCGTTCTTGGTGGCGGCGGTAAGGGAATGCGTGTCGCTTACAATGAGGATGAGTTCGAAAATGCATTCTTAATGGCGCAGAAAGAATCCGGACTTGCTTTCGGTGATGAGAGCATGTACTTAGAGCATTTTGTAGAGAATCCCCGCCATATAGAGTTTCAGATTCTTGCCGACAATTATGGTAATGTCATTCATTTGGGAGAACGCGACTGTTCTGTGCAGAGAAATCATCAGAAAGTCATTGAGGAATCCCCATCTGCCGTAGTAGATGAGGAACTTCGTGAGAAAATGGGACAGGCAGCTGTTCTTGCAGCAAAGGCAGCAGGATATAAGAATGCAGGAACGATTGAATTTCTCCTTGAAAAAGATAAAAGCTTTTACTTTATGGAAATGAACACTCGTATCCAGGTAGAACATCCTGTCACAGAATGGGTTACAGGAATCGACTTGATTAAAGCACAGATTCGAATTGCTGATGGCGAGAAACTGAAATGGAAGCAGGAAGATATCCAGATTACCGGTCATGCCATTGAGTGCCGTATCAATGCGGAAGACCCATCAAAGAACTTTCGTCCATGTCCTGGAAGAATTACCGATATGTATCTTCCAGGTGGAAAAGGTGTTCGTATTGACAGTGCAATCTACAGTGGATGTGAAGTATCCCCATACTATGATTCTATGATTACAAAGCTCATTGTATTTGCGGCAACGAGAAAAGAAGCAATTGCAAAAATGCATCGTGCATTAGGCGAAGTTATCATCGAGGGAATCACAACGAATATTGATTTCCTTTATGAGATTATGGAACGTCCGGATTATCAGGAGGGCGATTTTACGATTCAGTATTTGGAAAAGGTGCTTGAAGAACGTAGTCAGGAAATCAAAAAGTAAGATTCACATCTTATTTTGTATTTTTGAGATGTATTTCCTATCTATTCGGCTGACGTAGTTCGCCATGTAGCTTTCATTTAAGCGAAAGCTTTTGTAAATTAGATGTACATCTTGCAGAAACATTTTCCAGACATGTTCTTGAAGAGATGGGAAAAATAAATAGTCAGCGGCCCGTAATAAAAAAATAACAGGTTTACCTGTTATGTACGAAAGGATTTATTTATGAAATTAAAAAGTATATTTAAGAAAACACCCGTCACAAAGCCGGAAGTAAAAGAAGCTGCCAGCCAGGTAAAGCCAGAAGTTCCAGAAGGACTTTTAAAACGCTGTAATAAATGTGGAAAGGGTATTTTCACAGAAGATTATAAGAAGAATTTATATATTTGTCCAAAGTGCGGAGGCTACCTTCGTATGCCAGCCCAGAAAAGGATTGCATTTTTAACAGAAAAGGATTCTTTTGAAGAATGGGATACCGGACTTACAACAGAGAATCCTCTCCATATGATTGGGTATCCAGACAGAATCAAATCCCTGCAGGAAAAAACAAAGTTAGATGAGGCAGTCATCACAGGAAAAGCTCGCATCGGAGCAAATGAAGTTGCTCTTATGGTCATGGATGGGCGATTCCTTATGGCAAGTATGGGTGAAGTCGTTGGTGAAAAAATTGCAAGAGGTGTAGAACGCGCGACAAAAGAAAAACTTCCTGTCATTATTTTCACCTGCTCTGGTGGTGCGAGAATGCAGGAAGGTATGACCTCTCTTATGCAGATGGCTAAGACTTCTGCCGCATTAAAACGACACAGTGACGCTGGCTTACTTTACATTACAGTTCTCACAGATCCGACAACAGGCGGCGTTACCGCAAGTTTTGCTATGCTTGGCGATATCATTTTAGCAGAGCCAAAGGCACTCATCGGATTTGCAGGCCCGCGAGTTATCGAGCAGACCATTCACAAGAAGCTGCCGAAAGGATTCCAGCGTTCAGAATTTCTCTTAAAACACGGTTTTATTGATAAAATCGTTGAGAGAAAAGATATGAAAACGGTGTTGGAGAAGATTCTTACAATGCACCGTTTAACAGCAGAAGGGGTAGCGGAGAATACAGGCAATAATGCAGTCTTCAATGATGGTGATATTACAGTGGCATCAGAACAGGAAGTAGGTCAGACAGTTAAAATAGTGAAAAACTCCCGCAAACAAAAACTTTCCGCAACACAAAAGAAACGTGCATCAGAAAAAACAGCCTGGGAGCGCGTCCTGACTTCCCGTGAAAAAGACCGCCCAGTTGGTGAAGATTATATCAGCGGATTATTCGAAGAATTTATCGAATTCCACGGAGACAGAAACTTTGGCGATGATGCCGCCATCTGCGGAGGTATTGCTTATTTTCAGGGACAGCCGGTAACCGTTATCGCGCAGATGAAAGGAAAAAGTACCTCAGAAAATATTGAGCGTAACTTTGGGATGCCGGAGCCAGAAGGCTATCGTAAAGCACTTCGTCTTATGAAGCAGGCCGAAAAGTTCCACCGTCCAATCATCTGTTTTGTCGATACACCGGGAGCTTTCTGTGGAATGGAAGCCGAGGAACGAGGTCAGGGTGAGGCAATCGCCAGAAATCTCTATGAAATGTCTTCCTTAGAGACCCCAATTCTTTCCGTCTTAATCGGAGAAGGCGGCAGCGGCGGTGCGCTTGCCATGGCAGTAGCCGATGAAGTCTGGATTCTTGAAAATGCAGTTTATTCTATTCTTTCTCCAGAAGGCTATGCGGCCATTTTATGGAAAGATGGCAGTCAGGCAGCCCGCGCAGCCAAAGCAATGAAACTGACTTCTTATGATTTATACAAAGCAGGTTTTGTTGAAAAAATTATTTCAGAGCCGGAATCCTATACATTAGATTCAATGATGAATGTATTTGATAATTTAGAAGAAAATATCTCCGCATTTTTAGAAAACAGCAAGGAAATGACAGAAAAAGAGAGAGTTGAGGCAAGATACCAGCGTTTTCGCAGTATGTAGGGAACGCTTTATAAAGAACTAATATGATTCACATCAAATAAAATGAAATGTCAGTGATGTCACATTAGTATTTCACTGAATTAGTCAGTTATTTGAGTTTTATGTTGATATAAACATAGAAAATAGAATATTAGTACTTATAGGAGAATATAACTTATGAAGAAAAACTTATTTTCTATTGGAAAAAAACAAGTAAGAGTTCCAATCGTACAGGGTGGAATGGGTGTTGGTATCAGTCTTGGGAGGCTTGCCGGAACAGTTGCAAAAGAAGGTGGAGCCGGAACAATCTCTGCCGCACAGATTGGTTTTAAAGAACCAGATTTTTATGAAAATCCCATAGAAGCTAATAAACGTGCCATTCATAAAGAAATGCAAAAAGCGAGAGCGATTTCACCGGATGGAATTGTTGGCTTTAACCTTATGGTAGCCATGAACGATTATGAAACCTATGTCCACGAAGTAATTGCAGCAGGAGCTGATTTTATCGTATCAGGAGCAGGTCTTCCCGTAGATCTGCCTGCGTATACAGCAGACAGCGATATTGCGATTGCCCCGATTGTATCCACACAGAAATCCGCTCATGTCATTTTAAAATTCTGGGATAAAAAATATAAAAGAACCGCCGATTTTATTGTGATAGAAGGACCGATGGCGGGAGGACATTTAGGATTTCATAAAGAACAGTTAGAAGAATTTACTCCAGATATTTATGGAGAAGAAGTAAAGAAGATTATTACCGTAGTACAAAAATACGAAGAAAAATACGAGAAAAAAATACCTGTCATCCTGGCAGGAGGAATTTATGACCATGCCGATTATGAGAGAGCATTTTCTCTTGGTGCAGACGGGGTGCAGATTGCGACCCGATTTGTGACAACTGAAGAATGTGATGCAGATGAACACTATAAACAAACCTATATTCAAGCAGAAAAAGAAGATATCGTTATCGTAAAAAGTCCGGTCGGAATGCCGGGAAGAGCAATCAGAAACACATTTTTAGATAAAGTAAAATCCGAAGGAAGGATACCGCCGACGAAATGTCTTCGCTGTATTCATACCTGTAATCCAGCAGAAACACCGTACTGTATCACAGAAGCACTCATCCATGCAGCCAAAGGAGAGACAGAAAATGCCCTTTTATTCTGCGGAGGACGCGCTTATGAGGCAAAAACAATCGAAACAGTAAAAAAAGTAATTGATTATTTCTGTAGTTCTTGTATATAATGATAATAAAAGAAGATAAAGTCCATAATTGTATACAAATATAAAGAGTTGCGATGGAATTTAGGAAGCATCCCAGTCATCATAAATGCAGATCTTTATAAATGCCACATGATTTATAGGGTTATCATGCGATAAAAACGATACGGTATTAGATAAGGTGAGAATATAGGAATGAACGATGTAAGAGAAACGATAAACACAATGTTAGTAAAGACTTTCCACGAGATTTTAGAGCTGGAAGAGAAGGCAATCATCACAGATGAATTTTCCGATATCAGTAACAATGATATGCATATCATAGAAGCCATCGGTCTTGGAGATGGTGCACGCATGAGCGTAGTAGCAAAGCGGCTGAATATCACTGTAGGTTCTCTCACAACATCCATGAACAGTCTGGTGAATAAGGGGTATGTGGCAAGAGCCAGAAGTGAGAAAGACAGACGAGTAGTTAATGTCTATCTCCTCGAAAAGGGAATTGCTGCCTACAAACATCACGAAGAATTTCATGAGAAAATGTTAGATGCCATCATGGAAACATTAAGTCCGGAAGAACTCGTTGTCTGGGCGAAGTCCTGTGATCGTCTGACACAGTTTTTAAAATCTTACGATAAAAGCCACATTAAAAAGGCCAAATAAAACAAAAAGTGAAAAAAAGAGGAATAATTCGATACCTGTCTGCATAAGTTTATAATGCAGACAGGTATTTTTTTGTATATCACAAAGCGACTTACTAAAAATAATAATTTTTAATAAAAATTCTAATATACTAAGAACTATATATATAATGATTAAGTTTAAAATACAAAATGTCTCTAAATATGATACAGAATAAAAATTAAACAAAAAATAAAAAAATAAATGTAGTAAAACGACAAAAAACTATTTATTTTTATTCAAGTGTAGTGTATAATGTAGAAAATACGAAAAGTAATATCAGAATAAGCAGGGGGAAAAGTTATGTTATCATTATATTCTTTAATATGGACGTTTTTAATTAGTTGTCCAATGTTACTCCTCATATTTATTCTGAGAAGGCGATCAGATTATTTAACAAAGTATGGAGTTACGTTTATTTCGATTCTTTACATATTTTGTACGGTAAGAATGCTATTTCCGATAGAATTTCCGAGTCATCAGAAGGTGATATGTGATCCGTATTTATTTTCATTTATCATGAAAGTTTATGCAGATTTAGGACCATCGGGAAGAAGGACAGCACTATATGTTATAGTGGGTATCTGGATGCTTGGAAGTATAATCGCTTTCCTTCGCAAAAACAGAGAGTGGAATAAGGTAAAGGGATATTTGATTAAAGGAGCTTCTAAAGGAGATGGAGTGGCGGAACGGATTTTAGAAAGAATTGATTCCGAATGTCCAATCACGATTGAATATAATCTGGCAATTGCAGAACCATTTATTAGAGGTTTACGTCATCCGGTTATCTATCTTCCAGAGAAGGAATGTAATGAGAAAGAATTGGAATTTATTCTCATGCATGAATATCTTCATTGGAAGAGAAAAGATTTGTGGAAGAAGTTTATAATTAATATTATAGGAATGATATTCTGGTGGAATCCATTGGCATATTTACTTTGCAAAGATTTAGACCAGATTATAGGATTAAACTGTGATAATGCGATGTCGAAGAAATACAGTGAGATGGATACCCTGTATTATCTGGATACACTGACCTATATGGCAGGTGGCAGAAGAGCGAACTTTGATGAAGTTTCCTCGAATACATTAGGATTTGTAAAGAAGCTTGAAATAAGGCCATTAAAGCAGAGATTTCATTATGTGATGTTTAAGAGGAATGATAAGAGGACACAGAGAAAGATGAATTTGTTTATCTTGTGTGTGGGTGTTATTTGGTTTGTTGCATCTTATTATTTTATCTTACAGCCTAAATATACCATGCCACAGGTAGATGTTCATGAAGGGAATACGCCATTTGTTGCAGATGAGGAAAATTCTTATTTAGAAGAACAAGAAAATGGAAGCTATATCTTTCACTATGCAGGATTTACAGATACAGTTTCAAAAGAGGATGTAGAAAGTGGAATGTATGAGGAATATCCGATTATTAAATATAATAAAAAATAAAAGGGTTAGATAATATAACTACATGTAGATGATAAATTCAGAGGGTAATTGTTGAATTTTTTTGTATTTTATTATATGATATACTTAGTATTAAACAATGAAGAAAAGGGGTATATCATGAAAAGAAAAATTCCAAAGATTACCAATAGTGAGAAACAGATATTAGAAGTATTATGGGATGAGGAGAAGCCTCTTACATCTTCAGAGATTGTAGGAGTTTCTGATGATAGAACATGGAAGGCAAGTTCGGTCCACTTATTACTGAATTCCCTTTTAAATAAGGACTTGGTAGAAGTTGCCGGGTTTAAGAAGACAACGAAGAATTATGCCAGAACTTTCCAGCCAACAATGACAAGAGAAGAATATTCAATTAATCAGCTCCGTCAGGAGCAGAGAAATACGAGCCGTACATTATCCAGACTATTTAATGCACTGTTGAAGGATGAGGAAGATGACGACTTATTAAAAGAACTTGCAGATATGGTAGATTCCAGAAGAAGCCAGATTCGAAAAGACTGATAGTCGATACTGCACATATGTTTTTACATTTCTCTCCGGTTATGAATATAAATATACATTACGATAAGTTCAATAGAAATCTATTGAAGTAATACAAGTTTATAGAAGTAACCCCTATTATAAAGGTTATAAATAGAAGGAGAGATAATGATGAGAAAAGCAAAATGGAAAAGAGTAGTAGCGGCAGGTGCGATTCTTATGAGTCTTGGGATGGTATTTCCGGCAACGGATATTCAGGCAGAGGAAGTTGACTTTGGACCAGGAATTGTAGAAATCGTGGATGATGATAACATTAGTACCTGTGCAGATCAGATCAGAATAGTGTATCGTATTCATAATGGGCGAAGACAAAAGCGTCGTTGGAATCAGACACAGGGCGAATGGGTTGACAAAAAATGGATTGATCTTGGACCAGCATAGAATTTAAAAGTAACTACATAAAGATAATAGGGCTTATTTCCCGGCTACATTTGTAGCCGGGTTTTTTATATTTTATCATATTTTATCAGGCAGAACGGAACATTTAGCTCAACGGAACAAAATCAAGCTTATAATTTCCCCTCCTTTTTGCAGTTGTCTGTGATAATCCGGCTGCAGATTTCTTCAAGGAGACTTTACAGCCCAGAATTTATTCAGAAAGCTCTTCCCATTTGTCGTAGAGTTCCAGGAGTGCAGCCTCATTTTCCTCAAACTTCGTATTCAACTCCATAAGCTTCGCCACATTAGTAGCATTCTCCGAAAGTGCCATTTCTTCCTTTAACTGGTCATTTTCTTCTTCTAAACGGCTGATTTCCTTTTCTGTTTTCTTTAAGTCGTTAGCACGTTTACGTTGTCTGGCAGCTTCCTCGCGGGAACGCTTCCAGTCTTCTTTCGCTTTTTCTGGAGAAGGAGCCGGAGCGGCATCTGTGGCGGAAGTAAGCGTGATGTTATCGCTGTCCGCTGAGATGTTTCCAGCCTCTTTTTGTTCTAAGTAATAGTTATAGTTGCCTTTATAGTTTACGATGCCTTCTGGGGATAAATCCAGAATTCTGGTGGCAGTCTGGTTGATGAAGTAACGGTCGTGGGAAACGTAGAATACGGTTCCTTCGTAATTGTTGATGGCTTCTTCTAAAATCTCACGGGACTGGATATCTAAGTGGTTGGTCGGCTCATCAAGAATAATGAAGTTGGCATTAGAAAGCATCAGCTTTGCAAGGGAAACACGTCCTTTTTCTCCACCACTTAAGGTTCCGATCACCTGGAATACGTCTTCGCCAGTAAAAAGGAAGGCGGCGAGTACGTTACGGATGCGGGTGTTTGTGAGCTTTGGATACGCATCGGAAATCTCATCAAAAATCGTTTTGCTATCGTCTAGTACGTGTTGTTCCTGATCGTAGTAGCCGATGGAAACTTTAGAGCCATATCGGATTTTACCAGAGTCGGCGCGAAGCTGGCGGTTAATGATTTTTAAGAGGGTGGTCTTTCCCGTACCGTTTGCTCCGAGGAGGCCGACAACTTCCCCTCGTTTAATCTGCACATTTAAATTGCGGAATAAGGCTTTGTCACCAAAAGATTTGGAAAGTCCCTCAATTGTAAGTACATCATTACCGCTGAGAACTTCTGGTTCTAAAGTGATACGCATCTTGCTGTTTAAGACAACGGGTTTGTCTACGAGTTCAAGTTTACTGAGCATTTTCTCACGGCTTTCCGCACGTTTGATGGATTTCTCACGGTTAAAGGAGCGGAGTTTTGTGATTACTTCTTCCTGATGGTGGATTTCCTGCTGCTGGTTCATGTAAAGCTTCATCTGTGCATCACGCTGTGCCTTTTTCTTTTCGGCGTAGGCACTGTAATTGCCGTTAAATACCTGACTGGTTCCGCGCTCAATTTCGATAACCTTATCCACAACTTTATCAAGAAAATAACGGTCGTGGGAAACGATTAAAACGGCACCACGGTAGTTAGAAAGGAAAGTCTCTAACCAGCGAATGGATTCCATATCAAGGTGGTTGGTCGGCTCATCGAGTAAAATCAGATCCGGGTGCATTAAGAGAATACGGCTTAATGCGACACGGGTTTTCTGACCACCGGAAAGGGTATGGATTGGTGTGGCAAACTGGCTTTCATCAAATCCAAGTCCCTTTAATACGCCAGTGATTTCACTTTTCCAGGCATAGCCGTTTGCTTTTTCAAAACGGTCTGTCAGGCGGGAATAGCTTTCCATTGCACTTTCTAATGCTTCACCGGATAAAGTACTGATGTCCTTTTCAAGCTGGCGAATCTTTTTTTCCATTTCGATAATCTCTTTTTTAGCATCGAGCATCTCTTCATAAATACTGCGATGAGAGCTTACATCAATAACCTGAGATAAATAACCGTAGGTAGAGCCTTTCTGAAAAATAACTTCTCCGTTGTCTGCCTCATATTCTCCAGTAATGATTTTAAAAAGGGTAGTTTTTCCGGCACCGTTAATACCGATAACTGCTGCTTTTTCCCCTTCATTAATTAAAAAATTAACATTATTTAATACGGATTTGCCGCCGAATGCTTTTTCGATTTTCTGACAGGCTAAAATCATAATAACCTCCAAATTAGTTATATTGTTGTTGCATTATTATAAAGTAGAAATATTTCTGATGTATTTTATCATGAAAGAAAAAATAAGTAAATAAGTGTTATAATTTTTAACAATCTTATTTGACATTAAAAGAATTTTTGTATATAATTGATTCATTAGAGCTTAAGAATGGGAATTTTTTATCAAAGGGAGGAACTTATGCCAGATAGTAAAACAGTTGTAAAATCAGGAAGTGAAAAGTCTATTTCTCCGGCAGTGATAAAAAGATTGCCCCGGTACTATCGGTATCTTGGAGATTTACTGAAGAATAATGTTGTTCGTATTTCCTCTAAGGAACTGAGTCAGAGAATGAACGTCACTGCTTCCCAGATTCGTCAGGATTTAAATAATTTTGGAGGGTTTGGTCAACAGGGATATGGTTATAATGTAGAGTATCTTTATAATGAGATGGGCAAGATTCTTGGACTGGATAAGACGAATAATATCATTATCGTAGGTGCAGGTAATCTTGGACAGGCGTTGGCGAACAATCAGGATTTTGACAGTAATGGATTTAAGATTATCGGGCTTTTCGATGTGAATCCAAGATTAATTGGTATGACAGTGCGGGGCGTGGAAGTATATGATATCGACATGCTGGAAACATTCTTAAAAGAACATGAGGTAATGATTGCCGCATTGACATTACCGAAGTCGAAGGCAACGAAGGTTGCAGAACAGTTAGTTGATTTGGGAATCAAGGCATTATGGAATTTTGCGCCGGTAGATTTGCATTTTCCAGAAGAGATTCTGGTAGAGAATGTACATCTTGCAGAGAGTATTATGACATTGTCTTATCGAATCCACAGTCACAATCAGTAAGTATAAAGTTTATATTGCAGAAGAGAACGAAGAGATGAGAAGCTGTGTTGTAAGAAACAGATTTTCATCTCTTTTTGCTAAAGGGTGTTTGCATACAGGTGGTGATGCAAAGCTTGCTGAAAGTATTTTTCAAACATGTTCTGGAATGATGCAGTTTAACAATATGCTGCATTCTGTATCCTAGAATAAGAAAGGGATAGTTGTTAGAAAGTAGGAGGTTAAATAATGCGTTACGTTGCTTCAAGGGAAGAAATGCAAGATATTGATGCGTATAGTATAAATAACGTAGGGATTCCAGGTATCGTTTTGATGGAAAAGGCAGCACTTGCATTAGAGGAAGTCTTTTTGGAGAGAATACCGACAGATAGCAGGGTGCTGATTGTTACAGAAAAAGGGAATAATGGAGGTGATGGACTGGCGCTGGGAAGACTTCTGTTAGAAGAAGGCTATACCGTAGATTTTTATGAAATCGGAGTCATTCCACATGATTCAGATTCCCATCAGATTCAGAAACACATTTTAGAGCAGATGGAAGCAGATTTTTTGATGAAGTTTCCCGATGAGGAGTATGATGTTATCGTAGATGCTATTTTTGGCGTTGGATTAAAGCGAGAAGTGGCAGGACGGCACAGGGAGGTTATTGAGCGCCTGAATCAGATGGAAGCACTGAAGGTTGCGGTAGATGTTCCGTCTGGAGTCGATGCCTCTGCCGGACAGATTCTTGGTATTGCATTTGAGGCGGATATAACGGTCACTTTTGGGCTTCCTAAGGTGGGACTGCTTCTTTATCCAGGGGCAGATGTCAGCGGCGAAGTCATTGTAAAGGAAATCGGTTTTCCGAATAAGGCGGTTGAAGAAATCGCACCGCAGATGGTTTCTTTCACAACAGATGACCTGGAACTTTTGCCGGAAAGAAAGGCATGGACGAATAAAGGAAGTTACGGGAAGGTTCTTCTGATTGCCGGCTCCAAAAATATGGCAGGGGCCGCCCTTTTGAGTGGAACAGCGGCCTATAAGAGCGGAAGCGGTCTGGTACGCATTTTTTCCTGTGAGGAGAATCGTGTGATTTTGCAGGAAAAGCTTCCAGAGGCGATTCTTACGACTTATGATTCGGAAGAAAAGGCATGGGAACTATTACCGGAATCTCTTTCGTGGGCATCTGTTATCGGAATCGGACCGGGAATTGGACAGAGTGCATTTGCAAGGAAGTTAGTAAAACAGGTTCTTACATTAGGAAAGGCACCGCTTGTTATTGACGCAGATGGGCTTAATAATCTGGCGGCTTTATTACAAGAAGATACAGAATTAAGGCAGCTATTTCATGAATATGAAGGCGGGATGATTCTTACCCCGCATTTGAAAGAAATGTCCAGATTAACTGGAGAAGAAATTGCAGAAATTCGCAGCAATCTGCCAAAAGCGGCTGCAAGTACTGCAGATAAGGGACATGTTATCGTGCTAAAAGATGCAAGAACCATTGTGTCCGATGGAAGCGTACCTTCATACATTAATATGAGCGGAAACAATGGAATGGCAACTGGTGGAAGCGGCGATGTATTAACAGGAATTATCTGCGGTTTCCTTGCCGGAGGACTTGACATTTTGACAGCGGCACGACTTGGTGTGTACTGTCACGGTCTTGCCGGAGATGCTGCCGCAAAAGAAAAGGGATATTATAGTGTTCTTGCCGGAGATTTACCGAATTATCTCGAAACTATTTTGAAGCGGAAACATTTTCCAGAAGAAATATAAAAAACAAAGGAAATCATCAGAATACTCATGACGTTTGCTGGAAATACTTCATTTAGAAAGAAAAGTAAAATGGAGTGAGTGAAAATGATGATAAAACGTGGAGATATTTATTATGCAGACCTTCGCCCGGTCGTAGGTTCCGAACAGGGAGGTGTCCGTCCGGTGCTTATTATTCAAAATGATGCAGGCAACCGCCACAGCCCTACCGTAATCTGTGCGGCGATCACAAGCCGGATGAATAAAGCAAAACTGCCGACTCATGTGGAACTGTCTACGACGGAGTGTGATATTACAAAGGATTCTGTTGTACTATTAGAACAGATTCGTACAATTGACAAACAACGGCTAAAAGAACGGGTATGCCATCTTGACACAAACACCTTAAAGAGAGTAAACTATGCCTTAAAAATCAGTCTGGAGCTGATTACATAAAGGACAACACAAAGGAGTAATAAAAATATGAATTTTGAACCAGCAGAGAAAATGAAGAATTTTGAAGCAGGAATTTTTCAGATTTTAGATGAGAAAAAGAAAGAATTGCAAAAACAGGGAAAGAAGATTTACAACTTTTCTGTAGGAACACCAGATTTTGAAACACCGGAATGTGTGATGAAAGCGGTATCCGAAGCCTGCCTTCACCCGGAGAATTATCATTATTCTTTAGGCGAGACTGATGAGCTTTTAGATGCGTTAGCAGCACGTTACAAAAATAGATATAATACGGACATTGCGAAGAATGAGATTATGTCTGTATACGGCTCTCAGGAAGGAATGGCGCACATTTTCCTGCCACTCATTAATCCGGGAGATATCGTGCTTTTACCAAACCCAGGATATCCAATCTTTTCAACAGGCGCATTTATCGCACAGAGTAATCAGTGGTTTTATCCGCTGACAGAGGAGAATAACTATCTTCCAGACTTTGATGCCATTCCTGCGGATGTAAAAAAGGCAGCAAAAGTGATGGTAGTATCCTATCCAGCCAATCCAATCTGTAAGACAGCACCAGACGAATTCTACGAAAAGTTAATTACATTTGCCAGGGAAAATAATATTTTAATCATTCATGATAATGCATACTCAGATATTATTTATGACGGAAGAGAAGGCAAGTCTTTCCTTTCTTTCAAGGGAGCAAAGGAAGTCGGCGTAGAATTTTATTCCCTGTCAAAGAGCTATAATTATACAGGTGCGCGTATGTCCTTTGTCATTGGAAATGCACAGGTCATTGAAGTGTTCAAACGTTTCCGTTCCCAGATTGACTATGGTATCTTTCTTCCTGTACAGGCAGGTGCAGTAGCGGCATTAAAATCCGATGATGCTGCCGTACAGGAACAGTGCAAAAAATATCAGGAAAGAAGAGATGCACTGTGCGGAGGACTTCGAGAGATTGGGTGGAACATTCCAGACAGCGAGGGAACTATGTTTGCATGGGGGCCACTGCCGGACGGCTATACGAATTCCAATGAATTTGTTATGGAACTTATGGAGAAAACTGGCGTGATCTGTACACCAGGAAGCAGTTTTGGAAGCCTTGGTGAAGGTTATGTCCGTTTTGCTCTCGTACTTCCGCCAGAAGAGATTAAGAAAGCAATTGCGAGCATAAAAGAGTCTGGAATATTAAAATAATTGAAAAAAGATTTCGGTATATTCATTAACACGCTCTGGTACAGTAGCTGATTTTGGAGAATATTGTACAGATTATAAAATAGCATGTTTGTCAATATGCCAGCACAGTAGCCTTTTTATGAAAATATAAAAAATAAAAAAATGGGTGTAAATCGAAAATTTTTGTGGAAAGGTAAATCAGAAAGATAAAGCCAGAATACTTGACTACATAATAAAACGGTGATAAACTTAAAAAAGTTATGCCTATAAGAGTATTTAAATATCATAGAGAAGTGAGGAGAAGATAAAATGTCAGGACATTCCAAGTTTGCGAACATTAAACACAAAAAAGAAAAAAATGATGCTGCAAAAGGTAAAATCTTTACCGTAATCGGTCGTGAAATTGCAGTAGCAGTAAAAGAAGGCGGTCCAGATCCAGCGAATAACAGTAAGCTTCGTGATGTAATCGCTAAAGCAAAATCTAACAACATGCCTAACGATACTATCGAAAGAGGTATCAAAAAAGCTGCCGGAGATGCCAACTCCGTAAATTACGTACAGAATACATACGAAGGATACGGCCCTAACGGAATCGCTATCATCGTAGAAACATTAACAGATAATAAGAACCGTACAGCAGCTAACGTACGTTCCGCATTCTCCAAAGGACGTGGAAATATCGGTACATCCGGCTGTGTATCTTTCATGTTCCAGAAAAAAGGACAGATCATTGTATCTAAAGAAGAATACGAAACAGATCCAGATGAATTTATGATGATTGCATTAGATGCCGGAGCAGAAGACTTCGTGGAAGAAGATGACAGCTACGAAATCACTACAGATCCAGACGCATTTGGTGAAGTAAGAGAAGCCCTTGAAAAAGAAGGCGTACCAATGGCATCTGCAGAAGTAACAATGATTCCAGACAACTATGTAACATTAACAGACCCAGAAGATATTAAGAACTTAAACCGTACATTAGACTTACTCGATGAAGATGATGATGTACAGGCAGTATACCATAACTGGGAAGAAGAATAGTTTAACTCCTGATTTGCCGCAGGCAAAATAGACGCTTCCAAAGAGAGCCGATCCCCTATATTTGTGACTTTAGTCGCTGCAGGTTGAATGTTCGCTTAACCGCTTGCATCCAACCTTTGCTCCGAGGCCACAAATATAGGGAATCGGCTCTCTTTGGAAGCTGTTTGTTGGCTGCCCATGCAAATTCAGGATTTATTTTGAGAAAGATTTGAGGGAGGCTTCAGACAGTTGTGACCTTTTGAGGAATTGAAATGCTGGAGGACTGACACTTATCTTATCATTTTAAATTATTTGGTATTATAACTATCTTTGGAAGATTTCTGGGCGTTATCCATTCGCCTTATAACTTTTTTGCTTTCTTTAGTATTTTTAGCACAAATTACTTTGTTTTTTTCAAAAAATAAATTCATAAACACGCTCTAGTTAATAGAAAAAAATAGTGACCATAAATAACTATACGATTATGGCACTGATTCAAGTGTCAATCCTATAGAATTTCATTTCCCAGAACTTCTACATCTCCTGTCCTCTTCCCCAAATCTCTCCAACTGATTTTCTGAGCTGTCAACAAGCAGAACTCATGAAGATAAATAAAGCATATTTGTGGCCTCGGAGCAAGGTTTGGATGTGAACGCTGTAAGTGAACATTCAAACCGCCGCGACTAAAGTCACCAATATGCTTTATTTCGCTTCAGGAGTTCGTCTGCTCCGCAGCCTCACAAATCAGAATTTTCACATTTTGTTTTTCATCGAATATACTGTTGTAGAATAAAACAGGAGTATTAGCCATGCGAAGATATCTCATAATATTAATGATGCCATGTTTTGTCATGCTGTTTGGTATTTGCTGTCTGGCAGGCTGTGAGGGAAGTCGCCATTATTTGAAAAAAGTACGTTTAAATGAGGTAGCACATTCTATTTTTTATGCCCCGCAGTATGTAGCGATTGAAAAAGGATATTTTGAAAAAGAAGGAATTAAACTGGAGCTTACTACCGGGTTTGGTGCAGATAAGACGGCAACGGCCGTAATAAGCGGAGATGCAGATATTGCATTTATGGGGCCAGAAGCGACAATCTATCAGTTTAACCAGGGCAATGCAGACTATCTGATAAACTTTGCCCAATTAACACAGCGGGCCGGTAACTTTGTTGTGAGCCGTGAAAAAGAGGATAGTTTTAAATGGGAAGACTTAAAGGGGAAAAAAGTCATTGGTGGAAGACCAGGTGGTATGCCAGAAATGGTATTTGAATACGTTTTAAAGAAACATGGAATGAATCCACAAAAAGACATTAACCTTGTACAAAACATTGATTTTGCCAATACGTCAGGAGCATTTGTCTCGGGAGAGGCTGATTACACGGTTGAGTTAGTATGTTTGATACACCAACAAACTAAAAAAATATTATGCCATTCAGCTCGTGAGTCTCAGGGTCAATTAAGATTTCTTTTATAATGTTTTTCCAAAATGCTCTCTTGTGGGATGCATCGAGTTGAAGGTATAATTCCTTCCAGTTTCCATCTAAACCGTCTCGAATCTCTTTTCTAGCTCTTAATTCTTTTGAATGAGAAACGGTTGCTTCTTTGATTTGCGTTTCTATCTCTTCATAGCGTTTATCGTAATAATCTAACGAGATTCTTCCTTTTTCAAACATAATATTAATCCTGTTAAGCTCGTCTTGCAATACGGATACGTTCGCGGTCTTCTCGCCTTTGCTCAATCCTTCTTTAAGTTCTAAGTCGTAAATGCTTCTGTTTAATTCTTCCTCAAAAAACTCAAGAACATACTGCTCAACGATTTTTTCAGTCTTGACTGGGGCGCTATGCTTGTTATAGCGTTTATTACATCTGTAAGCCGGATACTCATAAGTACGTCCTGCTTTTTTAGCTTTACGCACATATCCAGATAACATTTTTCCACAGTGAGGACAACGAAGCATTCCGGAGAAGATATAAGTCTGCTGCGGATGAGTGGCGGGATAGACCTTAGCTGTTGTTGATTCAACAATCTTTTTATGCTGCTCCCAAGTGAGATAAGCATCGCAGTAATTCTCTATGCCAAAACGTATTCCTGCATATGTAGCATTAGAAAATATTTTAGCTAAAGAATTTCCCTCTGGGGTCTTTCCTGGATACTTACTTCTAATATACATAATAGTCTCTCTCTTACTAAAAGTAGTAAAATAATGATTAAACATATCTTCTACGATAGGAGCAATCTCTGGGTCTTTTACAAGATGTTTCTTTTCGTCGACCATATACCCCCACGGAACAGGTCCGTTGAGATGTTCCTTGTTACGGATTTTATGTGAAAAGACTACTTTGATACGCTCAGAAGTTCTGTCAGCTTCATTCTGTGCAACAGCAAGCATGATATTGATTTTCAACTGCCCATCACTCGTGGTAGTATCATAATCTTCAAGTATTGTCTTCCAGGCACAATGATGAGCATCGAGAATGGCTTGTGTGTTATGATAATCTTTCACGGAGCGAAACCAACGATCTAATTTTGTCACAAGGATAATATCTATCTTATCTGCCTTAACATCTTCTAAAAGACGTAATAATTCTTTACGATTCTTCATTGTCTTTCTCGCAGAGATACCCTCATCTTGATAGTAATCAACGATTTCATACCCTTGCTCTTTTGCGTAAGAAGTGAGCATTTCTTTTTGCGTATCGAGGGAAAGCCCCTTTTCTACTTGCAGCTCATGAGATACACGGTCATAGATTGCACATCTGATTTTTCTTTTCATAAACATCCACCTTTCTTTTGAAAAAAGGGTATAAAAAATACACCCTATACAAACAACAGGATGCATGATATAATTTGTTTGTGTTTATATATCAATCATCCTGGTTGATAAGTTACGAATCCGGTATTGCCAGTACCGGATTTTTTTATTTACAAAATGATTATACGATAGATAGAACGTATGTGCAATATAAAAATGCAAAGTGAGCTAAAAGGTACCTCAGAAGGTTTCAGGAAACCTCAATGTGAGATTTTTTTAGTCAGTATACTGAAAAATGCGTATTTAGTCAGAAAGCTGACTACAAAAAAGAAAAGAGCAGCGGATGAGCTGCTCTTATGTAAAGAGATAATAATTGTTAATTTTTATTGTAAAGAAATTTCTTCTACGACTTCATTTCCATTCGGCTCAAAGTTTTCATTTGATGGAGCATCGGCAGTATATTTTACTGACTTAATATCTTTTGCATCAGAGTTTTTGAAGAAGTACATTAATGTACCCTCATTTTTGATTTTTCCGTTATATTCGCCATCCATACTGTCACTAAACCATACGTTAGGAGTAGTTTTTTCTTTTGTATCAGTTACCATGTTTGCCTGATCTGCATAAAAATATGTAGTATCATCAGAAGTATTTTCAACAGTCATATGTATAGCGACCAAAGCACCTTTATCGCCTTTTTTCATTTCTGCGGCACTTGCGATGTCATCATTGTCAAAAGTCACATTCGATACTTGTATCTGGTCGATAGTATAGTTGATTGTGCCGGTAGTTCCCTTGATATCCAGTTCTTTATTTGTGTAGTAAATTTCTTTTGTAATCCCATCAGATTTTTCGACTTTTGGTTCATTTTCATTTACTGCCTCGGTAGCAGCTTCTGCAGCAGCAGTAGTAGCCTCGGTCTTTGTCTTAGTATCCGCCTTGGATGAAGAATTTGTATTTCCGCCACCGCAGGCAGTAAATGACAATGACATTACTGCAATTAAACTAAGAGCTAATAATTTCTTTTTCATAAGTTTTTTCTCCTTTTCCTCGTATGAATAAAAATTTAAGTAGTTATAAGTGCAATTATACACTAAAAATTGTGAAATGTATATAAGTATTGACCGTCTTTGTGAAATGATGAAAATATATTTTTTAAATCAAAAGGGGTCTTTCAAGAAAAGAAGACTGCATTAATTTATAGGAACATTTTTAAGAAAAAATTTCAGTATAGCATATCTGAAAGAAATTACTTTTTTATAAGCAAAAAGGGGAACGGGTGGTGGAAAGGATACGTTTTGAAGCTTCCTTACAAAAATTCTTTTGATTTTAAATTTAGTACACTGGAACTGAAAGGAGGATTAATAAAATTATTTATTACGCAATCTATCATAATATAGATAGACCTGTAATTTTATTTTGCAAAGAAACATCGTATTTTTATCGTAAATAAGATAATCCTAAGTTAAAAGCTAAAAATGCCAATAGGAGACGAGATGAAAATACTTTTAGCGGAGCAAATGAAAAGAAAAGGATTATCGTATAGACAGTTAGAAATTTTAACCGGCATCAGTAAATCTACACTGCACAATATCGCCACAGGTAAAAGAATCCCCAGGATGGACACAATGGAGAAGCTGGCGGAACATTTGCATGTAAAGATAGAAGGTTTATACGAATCAGAATACAAATGAAAAAAGTGTCCACGTTTGTGGACAGGATGGTTTTTACGGTGCGAAATATGATACAATTTAGGAAATGAGTTAACAAAAATTACAAGTTGACGAAAATATGTTCGAGTTATATAATAAAAGAAATCGAACATATTTTCTGGGAAGAAAGGGGCACGCAAAATGAAGAAAAAGGAAAGGGTAAAAGACTATGGGAAATTGATTATTGATTTGGTAGATAAGATTGACGACCAGAACAAACTAAAACGCATATATCAATTTGTGAAATACATATATGTTCATTTCTAGAGAAAAGAAAAAGGAGCTTTACACCAAGAATAGTGTGAGCTCCTTTTTCTTATTCTTTTACAAATATTTTTTTAATTTGTTTTTTGATTGCATCTCTGGCATCTGCCGGAAGCCCCAAGTAAAAATTTAAAATGTCTCGATCGTCATCGTCCAAGTCATACTCGATACACAGCTCATCCAGAATAGTTTCTGGCAGATCTTCAAACATTTCGCCATCGCCATATGTCAGGTAATCGTAATTTACCTTATATTCACGGCAGATGGAAAGAATCATTTGCTCAGTAACATTATTGATTCCATTTTCAATACGACTAACAGTTTGTTTTTTTACACCAAGCTTTTCGCCAAACTTGTCGAGTGTGAGACCCAATGCTTTACGAATTTCTTTTACGCGCTCGCCTTGCGTCATTCCTTTTTCCTCCTTTCTCTTAAGTACACAATACCACGACAGAACAGAAAGGTCAATAAAAAAGTTCCGTAAAGTGACAAAAATGCATTGACAAAATCAATTAAAGTGACTATAATGTAAATATACGGAACAGGAAGTGAGGTGATAAATATGACAACAGCAACAAAGAAAAACAATATCGAGGAACAGAAAAACGATTTAAGAGAAATGGCTTCTTTACTTAAAGAAATGAGCAAAGAAGATAGAAAGAAACTTAAGTATGTCATGATGGGTATGCAGATAATGAAAGGTGCTGAGAAAGCAGGATAGGAGATGAGAAAACTGATTTATGTATCAGAACGAATCTTGAATATTCAGGATTTGGAAAAAGAAATTAAAAACGCAGCACTACATTTCGATATTTTGAAAAAAGAATTGAAAAAAACTGCACCATCTTCGGAAACAGTAGACGCTGCAGTTTATCAGATTAGTCAAAGCCTTGAAAAAGCTAACGACTTTGAGTTTTGTTTGGAACAAAGAAAATGTGAAATCAAAGATGCTTACGAGAATCCCAGATTTGCGGGAAATCATCAAGATGCTGGCAATGCGGATTAAAGCAATTCAGATATTTATAATCCTCGCATTGTTCATCTTTGTGAAGCTTAGAATTTTCGACAATAGGACAAGTGGCATATGAAAATTTGACTTCATATTCATTTTCTGGATTATCTGTAAACCGGTATTTTGCACTCAAAACAACATTACGGTTATACTGAGGGCATTTTACAGATTTACCTATGATCGTGTAATAAGAGGACATAGCATAGCTCCTTTCTTTCGTACTCGGCATGGCAGTGCCTGTATAGAAAGAGTATTGGAGAATTAGTGAAAAGTCAAGGAAACATAGACAAACAGTCCCAAATAAGATTTAAGGGGGGTGATAACCATGCGAGGATATACAGCTAACGGCAAAAGCTGGATTGATTGGGAAGGAAGAGACAAAGAAGACTATCAAGAAAATTACTTCATGTATCATTTAAGGAAGCAATTAGCACACCAATTTGCCGGAGAAAACGGGGTTTGTAATGTTAAGAATGTAACTCCGGCACTAGAAGAAAAAAAGCACCCTGGAGCGGCAGCTCCATTGGGTGCATAGAAAAAATACCAATTAAATTATAACACAAAATTAGGAAAATGGAAAGAGAAATTATGATTAAGGAAGAAAAAACTTTAAGTTTAGAAGCTATCAAGTTTTTGATAGAGAAGGTGTACGCAGCACAGCAGGCAGGAAATCATGTCGTTTTTACCTATGGTAATTCCAGTATTAGCATACTTACTATGGTAGGCGAGTTTAATACAGAAAAAGAATGGTTTGGTCAGTTTAATATATTCATTTCATCGCATGAAGAACAAAAAACAAACTATGATAAGTGCATTGCACACCTTGAAATTTTGGCAGGTGAGAAACATGATAATTAATTTTTTACTGAAAAAATATAGCCAAAATGAATCGGCTCTGGAACAGGAGCCGACATCATTTCTATTACTGAGGCGTAAGGCAGCACTAGAGGAACTGATTGTATTAGATATGAGAAAGAATGGAGTATGCAGATGAAAAAGTGGCAACTCACTCCAGATCTCGCAAGAATTCAATTCGATTCAAGCCGGGAATGGCTGGAAGCAAGAGAGGGAATTGGCGGTTCCGATGCCTCTGCTATCCTCGGACTGAATCCGTATAAAACAAACCAGGAATTGTGGATGGAGAAGAAAGGGCAGATGTCTCCTGTGGATATCTCAAACAAACCATATGTCAAGTATGGAAATGATGCAGAGTCATTGCTTCGAGCCTTGTTTTCATTAGATTATCCGGAATATACGGTTGAGTATTACGAAAACAACATGCTCATCAATAAAAAATATCCCTGGGCGCACGCTTCACTGGATGGAGAATTGATAGACAGTGAAGGACGAAGAGGTATCTTAGAGATTAAAACATCGAACATGCTGCAGTCTATGCAGTGGCAGAAATGGGACAATCAGATACCGGATAACTATTACATACAGGTTCTTCACTACCTGCTAGTCACAGAATATGATTTTGTCGTGTTAAAGGCACAATTAAAAAGCGTGCGTGATGGAGAAGTGAGGCTCACGACAAAGCACTACCATATCGAAAGAGAAGAAGTGCTTGATGATATTGAAATGTTAAAAAATGAAGAGGAAAAGTTCTGGCACAGTCTAAAAAGCGGACAGGAGCCGGGGCTTCTTCTTCCGGAAATATAGAAGGAGGAGTAATCAAATGGAGTTAAAGATTTATAACCCACAGGCAGACGGCTTTTTAAAAGCAATTGATTGGAATTTTGAAGAGTTAAAAGAAGAAATCACAAAGAAATCAAGCGATTATCTGAATCTCGTTTATAGCGATGACCAGATAAAAGATGCAAAGCAGGACAGAGCAAACTTAAGAAAGCTTGTTACTGCTCTTGAGAATAAGAGAAAAGAGATTAAGAAAGAAATCATGGTTCCTTATGATGATTTTGCTTCAAAGGAAAAAGAACTGGTTGAGATCATCAATGGAGCAATCGAGAATATCGATACACAGGTAAAAGGATATGAAGAAGGATTAAGGCAGGAGAAGCTTGCAAAAGTCAAAGAGATTTATAAGGAGTGCATCGGTGATCTGGACAGAACAATTCCTTTTGATAAGATTTTTAAAGAATCCTGGCTGAACGTCTCTACAACATTAAAATCCATAAAAGAGGAGATTATCACTATCCGGGGAAAGATAGACGGAGACTTAAAGATTATCAATGCAGAAAACAGTCCTTATATCTATGAGATGAAGGAAGAGTATTTAAAAGACTTTGACCTCATGGCTGCTATGGCAAAAAAACAGCAGCTCGAAGATACAGCAAAGAAGAAAGCTCTCTATGAGGAACAGAAGAGGAAAGAAGTAGAAGAAAGAGAACGTAAGAGAAAAGAGGAGGCCGCCAGGGTAGAACTGGCCGGTAAGGTACAGTCTGCTCCTGTTCCGGAGAAACAGCCGAATCCGGCAAATGTTGTTACACAGCAGCCGTCTATCCCGGAAAGTTATCAGGAGCAGGCAGCAAAACTCAGACGTAAGAGAGTAGTGATTGCGATTACAGCAAACGAAACACAGTATGCTTATTTGAATGAAGTGCTAATGAAATTAAAGAACAATGCTGAGAAAGTAGAGATTTTAGAGAAGGAGGAATTATAAATGGCAGTATCAAACACATTGGCAAAAAAGAGAACAGAAGCTTTTCAGAATGTTCAGTCCGCTTCTTACGAGGTAGGAGGCATGAAGATTGAACTTACTCCGGAGATTGTAAAGCAGTATATGGTTTCCGGAAACAAGGATAACGTCACAGTAGATGAAGTTATCATGTTTATGAATCTTTGCAAGAACAGTGGCCTTAATCCGTGGGCAAAAGAAGCGTACTGCATTAAGTACGGAAGTGAGCCAGCAACGATGGTTATCGGTAAAGAAGCTTATATAAAACGTGCAGAGGCAAATGATAATTACGATGGTTTCGAAGCCGGAATCATTGTTCTTGATGCACAGACACAGGAAATAATACATAGAACCGGTTGTTTTAAGCTGCCTTCCGAAGAGATTCTCGGAGGATGGGCGAAAGTTTACCGCACCGATCGCACTCATGCATACGAAGCAGAGGTTTCTTTTGATGAATATGCCGGTAGAAAGAAAGACGGAAGCTTAAATGCCCAGTGGAGTAAGAAGCCATCTACAATGATCCGCAAGGTTGCATTGGTACAGGCTTTAAGGGAAGCATTTCCTTCGGCATTCGGCGGCATGTATACGGCAGAAGAAAAGGGATTTGCAGAAGATGTTGCTGGTGAGGTTTATGTTCCTCCGGTAGAAGCTGCGGCAATCGAAGAAAAGGCAATGATACAGCCGGAAGTGGTGGCTTCTGCTATAAAGGAGCCGGCATCTGATCAGGGACGTTCGCAGGCACCAGAAGGCCAGCAGACATTTTTTTAAAGGATTAAAGCAATGACGGAAATTCATTTTACAGTGCCCGGACCTCCGAAAGGAAAGGCCCGGGCCAGAACCGTACATACAGGCGGTCGAACGTTTTCCTACACCCCGGAGAGAACAGTTTTGTATGAAAATCTGGTAAAGACTTGCTTTTTCCAGATCAGGGCACATCCCTTTGATGCGGATGAGGAGCTTAAAGCAAATATCATAGCATATTACCCGATCGCAAAGAGTACGAGCAAGAAAAAGCGGCAGCAGATGCTTGCCGGTCTTATCCGGCCGACAAAGAAGCCAGATTTAGATAATGTTATAAAGAGTATCTTGGACGCATTAAACAAGGTCGCTTATCATGACGATACGCAGATTGTTTCGCTGTCTGTAGAGAAATTTTATTCAGACTCTCCAAGAGTGGAGGTTAGTATAAGCAACTTAGAAAACAAATCATAGAAAATTAAATATTGAGTCCTGAAAGGAGTCTTATGACATATTTAGATATGCTCAATAATTTTTACGATTTTTGCGAGTGCAACGTCGTTTCTGGAAATGCGCAATTGCTTTTTCATACACTTTTAATGATCAACAATAGGTGCGTTTGGGAACAATGGTTCTCTCGCACTAACGTAAGTCTGAGCGAAAGAATGGGTATTAGTGAGAAAGCCTTTATTCGTGCCAGGAACGAGTTGAAGCAACTTGGGTTGATTGATTTTATATCTTCAAAAAAGCGAGGGACATGCACTAAGTACTGCATTTTGTACAATACAAATGACAGTACAAAAGAAGTACAAAAGAAGTACAAAGGAAGTACAAAGGAAGTACAAAAGGCTGACATAAATAGATATAAGACAGAGACTAAGATAAAAAAAGATATATCTGACGATATATCTAAAAAAACACGCACAATCTTCAAACCACCGACTGTTCAGGAAGTGAGGGACTACTGTGAGCAAAGAGGCAATAGTATCGATGCGGAGTATTTCGTAGATTTTTACACATCGAAGAACTGGATGGTGGGGAAGAACAAAATGAAAGACTGGAAGGCGTGTGTGAGAACTTGGGAACGTAATAGCAAGCAGGAGAACCCCGCTAAGCAGCAGGCAAGCAGGAATGGATTTCACAATTTTGAGCAGCGTGAATATGATTACGGTGCACTGGAAGAGAGGCTCACGGGAGGTAGATAGAAATGGCAACAATAGAAGAAGTTATTAGAGAAGGTTATAAAACCAGCCATCGAGCAACGAGTACAGAAACTTTATTCGAAATTATTCAGCATCCGATGAAAGGAAATATCGCAATTTTTCCTGGTAAGAAAAAATCAGATATCAGAGCATTGATAGAAAGATTAAAAGACCCAAGGGGATTAAAAGCTTTTGGGGATGATTTGGATTTTGTTGTGATAGATATGAAAGCGACAGAAGAAAAAATAGCAGCTGAAACCTGTCCATACTGTAAAAATGAAATCGAATTACGCCTGCCTTGGAAACCCCAGGGAAGTGAATATCAAATTTATTGCCCGTTCTGCGGAGAGAAAATTATGCTTTGCGATGCTTGCTTACATGCAGAAGATAACGAAGCAGGAAAATGCGACTGGATTGACGGAAAAGGATGTTGGAGAGGAAAAGACAATGCAGCGCCAGAAACGAAAGAACAGCGACAGAAGCGACTTATGGACGAATGCCTCACCAAGTACAGCAGAAATTGCTAAAAGATTGCAGCCGGACACGCCTCTTTAGAGGATTTTTACATTACAGCAACTTGTTAACCGCTCCATGTGCGAACACGGAGCTATATGCCATTGATTCCCCGGCAATGCCGGGGAGAAGGAGTAAACATGACAGAAAAAATTTTAAAAAATAACCAGGCAGTAATTGCAGGAGAAATTATCTCTGATTTTGAATTCAGCCATGAGGTTTTTGGCGAAGGATTTTATTTTGTGAAGTTAAAAGTGAGCAGACTCAGTCATTCCAGTGATATTATTCCACTGCTGGTATCCGAGCGACTCATTGACGTGAGTGAATCACATATCGGTCAGTTTTTAGAGGTGCGAGGTCAGTTCCGTTCGTATAACAAACAAGAAGGCAATCGAAGTCATCTGGTTTTATCCTTATTCGTGATGGAACTTGAATTCATCGACAGTATAGAGAATCGAAATCCAAATACGATTTTCCTTGATGGATATATTTGCAAAGAACCTGTCTATAGAACAACACCTCTTGGAAGAGAAATTGCAGATGTGTTATTGGCTGTAAACAGGGCTTATGGCAAGTCTGATTATATTCCGTGCATATGTTGGGGAAGGAATGCAAGATATGCGGGTAATCTTTCGGTAGGAAGTAGAATCCAGTTATGGGGACGTATTCAGAGCAGAGAATATCAGAAACAAATTGGAGAAGGTAAGGTAGTTGATAAAGTGGCCTTTGAAGTTTCTGCAAGCCAGATGGAATATATCGAGGAGAAAGAATGAAGAAGATTGAAATAGATATCCCTCTTGAGGCTTACACAGACAATGTCAGAAGAATCATCGAAAGAAGCTTACATGATTTAGAAGCAGAGCCCCCCTATTTGACTTCATTTCTTTGTGATCCGAAGCTGACAGAAGAAGACTTAGAGACAGCACTGCATATCTTAGAAAAAGCAGGAACAGAATTAACAAAACAAAAATTAATTAAAGCGGAGCTTAAAACCCGAAGAGAAGTAGTAAGTTCGACAGAGTTTCCAGCAGACTTAAGACAGGAATGGGAAGATATGCAAGAAGCGGTAAAAAGGAGAAAACAGAATGGATAAATGGGTACTAGTAACAGAAAAATTGCCAACGAAAGAAGGATTATACGTAGTAACGATGGACGGGGGAATAGCCGGACAAAAAGAGCCATTCACAAGCACCAACTATTTTGAAAATGGGAAATGGGACGATGATGGAGACTGCGTTCTCGCCTGGATGCCACTGCCTAAGCCATACAGACCGAAAGATAATAAGGAAAAACCAGCATGGGGAGATTGGATATTAGGCGATTTTATGAAGAATTCGAAAGGCGAGAGATTATGATAAATCCGTGTACAAAATGCATCGAAAAGGGCAGGTGCGAGGGAATGAATCAGCCATGTAAGCAAGGTAAAGCTTACCAGAGATGGAAAGCCGGCTGCAAGAGAGTGGCGGAGTATACGAAAAGGGTGAACAAGAGGAAGAAGTAAATTATGAGTCACGAATACAGAATATTAGAACAAATGCTTATCAAAGGACAAATAAGCCGCCAGGAATTTAAAGAGAGGATAGATATCGAATATGGCAAACTGGAGCAGGAGCTTATGAACGATGAAATCACACCGGATGAGCATGTTGAGAGATATAATGCTTTGACGGAGCTGGAACCTCAGTCGTTTGGACCACCGGAGTTGCATGAGCATATTTAGGAGGAACAAAAATGGACAGAAAAGAAATGATTAACGCATTAGAAACAATCAGAAAAGCTTGCACAGGAAGGTGTGGGGAGTGTCAGCTTGGAATAAAAGAAGGAATATGCAAGCTAAAAGAAACAAATCCGGATGAGCGGACACCTAAAATTATGGGATTCAGTTGCAAGGACTGCGAGTATAAAGCATCTGAATGCTGCGAGAGGTGCGACGTTCTTGCCCATCCTGACGTTATTGTGGGGATCCGCTACAGAGCTATTGACGGAATACCAAGTCAAGAGCCTTGCGAGATAGTTGTAAGACTGACAAACGGAAATACGGTTACGTATCGGCGAGCGAACTAAAACAAAAAGGAGAAAAAAGAAAATGGAGAAAACAAAAACAGCTACAATAATTCCTTTTGAAGAAGCGGCATACAAGGAACACGTAGTCGAAGCAGAAATTGTAGTTCACGGAAGCCAAGAAAAACCATATTACGAAATTAAATACAGAAAAGCTGGCGAAGCTGATTACAGCATTGGATATTCGTCTTACAATCTAGATATAGTATTTGGATTTTTAGATAAATATTTTGTATTTGATAATAAAGAGAAAAATAATTTTTCGGATAGGTGGTAGGATGAATATACGAAATCACGAACATTATAAAGACCGGACGGCACATGATGCGATTAAGGCAGCGGATAAGCCGCCAGATTCGGTAATGGTCACAATTGAAGCAATGAGAGCGGTAGCGAGAGTTGGCGGATTTAGAGTGTTTGGCAGAATTAAACTTCAAGATGAAAAGACTGGTAAAATTTATAGATAGCAGGAGGTGGTTATCTTGAACATAAAACAGGTTCTCAATGATTATGTAGATGCCTGCGAACTTGTTAGAGAAACAGAGGATGATATTGCAGAGCTTGAACAGAAACAGTCTGTAGTCACTTCTGACAAGGTAAAAGGTAGTATGAATGAGCATCCATATACACAACAGTCCTTTAACATCGAAGGACTTGCGTATGATGAGAAACGCAACGAACGCTTGACGAAAGAAATGGATATTCTTTCTAAGCGGAGAGAAAAAGCAAACCGCGTCAGACTGCAGGCATTAGAAGTCATTAACCAGGCACCAATCCGTATCCAGAGAATTATCCGCTTCCGATATGAGAAAAAACTTACATGGGAAGAAGTAGCCGATCGGATGAAAGGAAGTACCTCCGGAGGGTTAAAGATGGAACTTAAAAGATTTTTTGAAGAAAAATGAAAGTTTGTTACGAATGTTACACATGTTACGATGAAGTGTGTTAAAATTTAAAATTGAGAAGATAGGATAAATAGTTCTCCTTTGTAAAACATTTTTCAGAAGGCACTCCACAGAAATGTGGGGTGTTTTTTGTTATATAAAAAATTCGTAGTAGTATGGAAATTTATCGATATATATTGTAAAATAAAGAAAAATGTTTTACGGAGGAAACAAATGGAAAGAAATATTATATCTTTCATGAATATGAAAGGTGGAGTTGGAAAAACAACAGTTTGTGTAAATATAGCCGGTTGTTTGGCTGATCGAGGTAAAAAAATATTATTGATTGATATTGATCCACAAATGAATGCTACACAATATTTATTAAATCCTCAAAATATTCAAAAAGTGATTGATGATAAATATACAGAAAAGGAAACTATTTACTGGCTTTATAAGGATAGTGCAGAAGATGATTTGTACGGTATTAGCGGAGAAGACCCAGATTCAGTTTCAAGCTCTGAAAGTTCTATAAGTGAGAAAATTATATATAATGTAAGAGAAAACTTAGATTTGATATGTGGCGATTTAAGAATGACAAATATAGTTGATACAGATGGAACAGCAACAGATACATTAAATTTATTTATAGATAATGCCAGTTTGAGAAATAAGTATGATTTTATTTTCATTGATTGTCCGCCTACGCAGTCAGTATATACGACCTCTGCATTTAAAGCCTCTGATTTTTATTTGTTAATAATCAAGCCAGATTATTTATCTACAATAGGCTTATCACTGTTTGAAAAGATTGTTGGAAAATTTAATAATCGCAGAACAAAAAATGCGAAAATACAAAGACTTGGTATTATAGCGAACCTTGTACAAAAGGGATCAGGCGGATATCATGATGAGAAATTACGTGAAATAAGAGAAAAATATAAATTCAGTAAAGTGTTTGAGCAGACCATTATAATAAATAACCGAATCGCAAGAGCTAGTGAAGAACAAAAATTGATGTATGAAACGAAAGGTTGTAAAAGTCCGATATTAAAATTAACTAAGGAATTTTTAGATGTATATAATTGTGCAGTGAATGGAGGAAGCTTGAATGATAGATAATAATACGCTGGATTTAATAAAAGAATATTTAAATACAAGAGAAAGGAGTAATATGGATTCTGAATTATCGGATATTTTGGTAGTTAGGAAACTTTTGTTTATTTCTATTCTTCAAAATTTAATTTTATCAAAAAAAATTTTTAGAAAAAACAAAGATATTGCTACTTTTTTAAAAAATAATTTTGGAATTTCCTTAAGTGATTATATGATTCATTCACGTACAACAATTTGCGGGAAAATAGTTCGAATAATTAAAGAAATAACAGATGAAGATGAAATAAATAATTATTTGAATAAGTTATTTGAGATATTAAAAAAAATAAACAATAATGATGATTTAGAAAAAGTTGATATTTATAGTGTGATAGAAAGAATGGAGCTATAATTTATGGATGTGGTTAGTGACTTCAAAAGCACCATTGAGAAAAATACAGCAAACTCAATGAATATTTTAAATAAAGTCTATAAGAAAAAAGAAATTAATTCTAGAAAAGAGTTTATACGAGAGATTAATAAGTATTATACCGGATTAAGAGTTTTGTTCCAATATACATCTGGAGAAGAAAAACAAGTTCAATTACTTAATAATATTTTGTTAAATATGTGTTCACTATTAAATTGTGTAATCATTGGGGATATAAGATTAATTTATTTTTTATATAGAAATACTATAGAGAGTTTCTTGAGATATATATCTCAAGATTATGCTACGAAAAATTTAGAAGATCTCTTTGCTTGTATTGATAATGGAAGTAGTGGTATTGAAAAGAATATATTAACAAAATACAAAAGTCAAATTAAGTATATATATTCAGAAGCATGTAAATATATTCATACAGATATTAATAAAGTGCCTGAAAATATAAATAATATGAAAAGATTCAATACATATGTAAAAAGAAATTTGAAAGAGGAATTAAAATATTTTCGTTGGTTATCAATTCTTATTATATCGATACTTAAAATTAAATATCCAGAAAAATATATGTGCTTGAAGGCAAATGCAAAAGCATATATTGATGACATTATCCCATTGGAAAAACGTACGGAATATCAAGATATATTGGATGAAAAAAATAAACAAGATCGAAAATATTAATTTATTAAAGTATTTTAAAAAGAGATGATATTATAGAGTGAGATAATATAGTAATTCAAGACCGCACAAAATGTGTGGTCTTTTTCTTATCCCCTTAGCTCAGTGGTAGAGTAATGTCTCAGGTTCGATTCCTGGAGGGGATATTTCCAAAACGAATAAAGAGGTGGTGATGATGCCGAGAAAGCCGGACGAAAGAATAATTCAGGCAAAAGAACTATACCTGAAAGGATTGAAATTAGTTGAGATTGCAAGTCAACTAAGTCTTCCAGAAGGAACAGTTAGGCGATGGAAAAGTACTTATAAATGGGATAACGAACGTTCGGATAAGAAAAGCGAACGTTCGAATAAAAAGAAAGGCGGTCAGCCTAGTAATAAAAACGCAGAAAAACATGGTTTCTTCTCGAAGTATCTTCCAGAAGAAACCTTTTCTATTATCCAGGAGATTGAAAAGAAAGATCCATTGGATATACTCTGGGAAAATATACAGATTGCTTATGCAGCCATTGTCAGAGCACAGCAGATTATGTATGTGAAAGATCATGATGATAAGACGATTGAAAAAGTAGAAGAGAAAAAAGGAAAAGATAAGAAGATTATCGGTGAGAAATGGGAGGTACAGGAAGCATGGGATAAACAGGCAACATTTTTAAAAGCACAGGCAAGGGCACAGGGAGAATTAAGATCCTTGATAAAACAATATGATGAACTGCTGCATAGTAATTATGAATTAGCAACAGAAGAACAGAAGACTAGGATTGAGCAGATCAGGGCGAAGACGGCAATTATATCTGGTGTGGATGAAGAAGAAACAGAAGATGATGGCTTCTTAGAAGCGCTTAAAGGCGAGGCATACGCAGTATGGGAAGAAGAGTAAAGAAAGCAGCCTTTAAATTTAGACCATTTTCACGTAAACAAAAGAAAATCCTTACCTGGTGGATGCCGGAGTCTCCAGTATGTGATCAAGATGGAATTATAGCAGATGGAGCAATTAGGTCAGGAAAGACAGTCTCTATGTCGCTCTCATTTACTATGTGGGCGATGGAATCGTTTGACGGTCAAAACTTTGCGATGTGTGGAAAAACAATCGGTTCTTTCAGGCGAAATGTTTTGTTTTGGCTGAAACTGATGCTTAGAAGCCGCGGTTACTATGTAGAAGACCATAGAGCGGACAATCTCGTAATTGTTCGCAGAAATGGAAAGGAAAATTATTTTTATATTTTTGGTGGCAAGGATGAACGCTCACAAGACCTCATTCAGGGTATTACCCTGGCAGGGGTCTTTTTTGATGAAGTTGCCCTGATGCCGGAAAGTTTTGTCAACCAGGCAACAGGACGATGCTCCGTAGATGGCTCAAAATACTGGTTTAACTGCAATCCGGATGGTCCGTATCATTGGTTTAAAACTGATTGGATTGATAAAGCAGAAAAAAAGAAGATAGTATATCTTCATTTCACGATGGATGATAACCTCAGCCTATCGGAGCGGATTAAGAAGAGATACCGCTCCATGTATACCGGTGTGTTTTATAAACGGTATATCTTAGGCCTTTGGGCTGTAGCGGAAGGTATTATCTATGATATGTTCAGTGAAGAAAAGCACGTCATATCAGAGTCGCAGAGCTATGTCGGTAGGAAGTATGTAAGTGTTGATTACGGTACCCAGAATGCAACTGTTTTTTTACTCTGGGAGAAGAACCGAAAAGGGCAGTGGGTTGCTACAAAAGAATATTACTATTCTGGAAGAGATGAAGCGGAACAGAAAACAGATGGTGAGTATGCGGATGATATGGAAGAGTTCGTCAGTGGGATTGAAATAGAATCAATCATTGTAGATCCGGCGGCAGCTTCCTTTATTGCAGAGCTTAAAAAAAGGGGCTTCAAGGTTAAGAAAGCAAAGAATGATGTTCTCGATGGGATACGTTTTGTTGGAAATCTTCTTAATCTGGGAGTCTTGTTGTTTCTTAAAGATTGTAAGGAAACGATTAAAGAATTTGGTTCCTATATCTGGGATGAAAAGGCAGTGGAACGTGGAGATGATAAGCCGGTAAAGCAGTTCGATCACTGCATGGATGCTGCACGATATTTTGCTTATACCATCATAAGACGGGAACGAAAATGGAGTTGAGATAGATGATAAAAGAATTTATCGAAAGAATAGGGCAGGTGATTAGAAAGATGCTTGGAAGAGAAAAAATAAAAGATGCCATCGGGGTTGAGGTAGCGGTATCTGACAAAATGGCGAATGGGATTGATCTCTGGGCTAAGATGTATAAAAATGAGCCGCCCTGGAAGGAAAAGAATATAAAGCTTTGTGGATTGCCTGCTGCTATTGCCGGAGAGTTCGCAAGACTTGTTACGCTGGAACTGAAAACAGAAGTTACAGGAAATGACTTCATTAACGAAGAGTACCAGGCAGTTGTTAGTGACATCCGTAAATATACAGAATATGCCTGTGCTAAGGGCGGGTTAGCAATGAAACCTTATGCATCAGAAGGGCATATAGAGGTAGATATGGTTCAGGCAGACAGGTTCTTCCCTACGAAGTTTAATTCTAGAGGAGTTACGGCAGCGGTATTCGCTGAGAGCTTAACGGTAGGGAAAAAGGTATATACCAGACTGGAATATCATCAACACGAAGGCACAATGTATCACATAAACAACAAAGCTTTTGTAAAACAGGATCTTGACAATGTTGAGGTTTTGGGGAAAGAAGTTCCTCTTACTGCTGTACCGGAATGGGCTAATCTGCAGGAAGAAGTTACGCTTAAGAATGTAAAGATGCCACTGTTTGCCTATTTCAAGATTCCTAATGCGAACAATGTGGATGATACATCACCTCTTGGTGTTTCTGTATATTCCAGAGCTATCAATGACATTAAAGAGGCGGACAATCAGTGGACAAGACTCCTTTGGGAGTTTGAGGGTTCGGAGCTTGCGATTGATGCAGACATTACCTTGTTTAAAAAGGATGATAAGGGAAATTATGAGTTTCCAAAGGGCAAGGATAGACTGTTTCGCATGATGGACCTTGATGATAATGCCGAGAAATACAAAGTGTTTGCGCCGGCTATTCGTGATGAGAACCTTATTAATGGATTTAATGCGATTCTTCGCAGGATAGAGTTTAACGTAGGACTTGCTTACGGGACATTAAGTGACCCAAATACCGTTGATAAGACCGCGGAAGAGATTAAAGCAAGTAAGCAGCGTTCCCATAGTACAGTATCGGATATCCAAAAGTCATTACAGACTGCATTAGAACAGTTAGTATATGCGATGGATGTCATGGCTCAACTTTCTGGACTTTCTGGCAGAAAGAAATACGAGATGAGGTTTGACTGGGATGATTCGATTGTGACAGATAGGGAACAAGATAGAAAGCAGGATATACAGGATGTTAGTATGGGAATTATGCGCCCGGAGGAATACCGAGCAAAATGGTACGGTGAAACGGTAGAGCAGGCAAGAAAGAATCTTCCGGAGCAGAATCAGGTGATGGAGTAAGATGAGAGATGAATATAAAAACAAAATGGCTGATAAAATAGCAGCACGCTTTACTGATCTGGAAGAACGTATCATGAAAGATATCGTAAGAAGAATACGAAAAACGGGAGAAATCACCAGCACAGCTGACTGGCAGATAAACAGGCTAAAGATTCTTGGGTATTCTTCGGAAGACATTGAAAAGGCAATAAAAGACACATTGAATGATTCTTACCCAGAAATGTTTGAGCTGTATGATAAGGTCATAGACTGGGAATATGTCCGAAATAAAGACATATACGAGCAGGTTAATGCACAGTTTATCCCTTACGAAGAGAATGAGCAGATGCAGCAGCAAGTAGAAGCAATCATCAGGCAAAGCCGGGAAGACTTAGAAAACATAACAAATTCGCTTGGCTTTTATTTGAACTATAATGGAAAGATGGTTGTTACTCCGTTATCACAGATTTATACCGGCTATTTAGATAATGCCTGTTATGATATTGTTTCTGGGGCATTAGATTATGGCAGTGTTTTAAGAAAAACCGTTACGCAACTAACAAACAGCGGCATGAGGACAATTAATTATCCCTCTGGATGGACCAACAGGGTTGATGTGGCTGCCAGAAGGGCGGTCTTAACAGGAGTAGCACAGGTTTGCGGAAAGATTAATGAGTATCATGCACAGCAGCTTGGAACAGAATACTTCGAAGTGGACTGGCACTCAGGAGCAAGACCAGCCCATGCAGTGTGGCAGGGCAGAATATATTCGAAGCAGCAGCTAGTTTCTGTTTGCGGTTTAGGGACAGTAACGGGACTTCTTGGAGCAAACTGTTATCATATGTATTATCCGTTCTTTCCTGGCATTTCGGTAAGAAATTATACAGATGAATGGCTGGATGAACAAAACAAGAAAGACAATACTCCGAAAAGCTTTGATGGAAAAGAGTATACGGCTTATGAAGCAAGACAAAAACAGAGAAAAATGGAAACAGCCATGAGAGCGCAGCGGCAGAAAGTAAAACTCATGGAGAGCGGCGGGGCGGATAAAGATGAAGTTATGCTGCATAAAGCAAAATATCAGACTCAACTAGGCGAATATGCTAGGTTCAGCAAGAGGATGGGGTTAAAACAGCAGCGAGAACGTATCTATCTTGATATGAGAGGGAGAGTAGCTCCACGAAGTCTTAAAGCTGTGAAACAATTTCCACCAGAGATGATTCAAAATGCTGGAAGAGATATTGCACAGTATAGAAGATATAAAAATGTGCTTGGAAAATCTATTGGTTCTCTTGCAGAATTTGGCCGCATGAAATATAATGATGATAAGAAATGGAAGGACATAAAAGAAGCTTATACAGATGTCAATTGGCAGAGAAAAGCTTTGGTAAATCGAACAAAAGGAACTGTTCATTCCGTTCCGTATATAGGAACTCCTAACAGTGTGTTTGATAATTATAAAGATGAGGTAATTCAAAGCAGGAGATATTATGGCAAAGATGGAAAGCCGAAGTTAGATATAGATATGAGTGATCATGGAAATGCAAAGGAGCATCCAGTAGTTCCACACTATCATAATTGGTATCTAACGGATAAAGGCACATTGAAGAGAGAAAGCAAGCATGATAATACACTTAAGTTAGGGCATAAAATTGCTAACAGCGATATTTTAAGTGAGGTGATGAAGGATGATTGAGCATGAGTCTTATGGAAAATTAGAGAGTCTTGCAGAATTAGAAGACGCAATTCAAATGGGATTAGATATTGAGTTCCTTCTACATGATACGAGATATAATATCTCTTGGAGGGACGATAAACCATTTATATGCGAATGTCCGGAGGGAGCGGCTAAGTTTTTTGATACTCCAGAACTTTTGTTACAGGAGTATGAAGTGGGTGGTAAACCACTAAGATCTCTATGGAGAGATATAAAAATATTATCTATGTAATTAACACGTTTGGTAAATAGAAATCAGACGTGTTATTTTTATACTCATTTTTAAGAAAGGATATAGCTATTTATGAAATTAATTGAATAATGGGAGAACTCCTGTCAGGGTATGCTCCTGACCTCCCGGAAAGAACCATAAAGGCACAGCGAAAAGCTGTGTCTTATTTCGTTGGTAATTTTGAAAAAAGGAGGATTTTGCGATGAATAACTTGATGAATTTTGAAGGAAACAGCGTGGAAGTATTTGAATGGAATGGACGGGTATTGTTTAACCCTAGACATGTGGCTTATATTTTAAATATCAAAAACGTTAACGATAATCTTAGAAAAATGAGTAACAAACAGGTTGTAAAACTTAAAAATTCGGATATCGGTAATACCGACATCCGAAAATTGAACAATGCAGGTGAGAATTTTCTTACAGAAAGCGGTGTTTATAAATTGATTTTTAAAAGCCGACAGCCTGCCGCAGAACGTTTCTCAGATTGGGTTGCGGATGATGTTCTTCCACGGATTCGCAAGACAGGATCCTATGAAATGCCGGAAAAAGAGAAAAACAAAAAAGAAAAACTTTCTTCTGTAAACCAGATGGCAAAGAACATCACTGGCCTCTTACATGAAGCAGGAGTAGATGCAAAATTTATTGCTGCAGAAGTGGTAAGGATTTATACAGATAATGGTTATCCGGTTCACTCTCCGGTAATCACAGAGGATAGTAAACTTTGGGACTGCACATCCATCGCAAAAGAACTCGGAATTCTTTCAACCAACGGAAATCCACACGATAAGGCGGTATCGGCAATTATCCAGAAACTTGACTTATTTGCAGATGAGATTATCAGAACAGCATATAGCAAAAATGGACATGGCGGAGTCACAGTCCAGTATAAAGACAGCGTTTTAGAAAAAGTAAAAGAGTGGTTGGAGGATAACGGATATCCAACTGTGATTGAATATGGTTTAGCAAATGGAAAAACTAACAACTGTAAGGTTGTTTATGATATTTAAGGAAAGGAAATTAAGAACATGAAAAAATTATTTATTTCACAGCCAATGAGAGGGAAAACAGATGAGGAGATTCTTGAAACAAGAGAAAAAGCAATTAAAAAAGCAGAGAAACAGGTTGGGGAGCCTGTCAAAGTGATTGATTCCTTCTTTCAGTCGGCTCCAGTAGGAGCAAAGCCCCTTTGGTTCTTAGGTAAATCTTTAGAGCTTTTATCCAGTGCAGATATTGCGTATTTTGCAAAAGACTGGCAGAAAGCAAGAGGATGCAAGATTGAGCACGAGTGTGCAGTTGAGTATGGAATTCCGAGGATTGAACATGCGTAGGAGGCAAGGGATGGGAAACGAAGAATTTTTAAGGCTTTGTAAGGAAAAAGTAGCTGAATATACAAATTCACACATGGATAAGACCGATGAAAAACAGATCACAGCACAGGATGTGTACGTGGTATGGAGTTGTAAGACATTACAGAACAGCAAAGCACTTCTGAGCACGACTGTGCCGGATGGAATGTATTACGAGCTGACATATAACGGAGATAAGCACGAGTTATACTTTGATGCTTATAAGAAATTTCAGAACATGTGTTTTAAACTGTAATTGCGCCGGCGCAAGAAAGGAAAAACGATGAAAAAGAAGATTTTATTAGTAGTGATGGCGACAGTATTAGCACTGGGAGTTCTTACCGGATGTTCGGAATCTTACAAAGTATCACAGAATGTATCTCAAGAAGCTGACAATTTTAACGTAACAAGAAAGCTGACAGTGATTAATGCCAGAACTGACACTGTATTGCTTGAACTTACTGGAACATTTGCTTTGCAGAATAATAATGATAACGAGCTTGAAGTTATCATCGAAACAGCAGAGGGAAAGTATAAGAAAGATTTGGTTTATCTGAATGATTATACAATGTATGTCGTTGAAGATGTTTCGGGAGCGAATGTGGATAAGTATCACTATGAAATCAACTTCTTACCGGAGTGGGGAGCTAAGATAACTCATAAAAACTAGAAGGTGATTCACACATCTCCCGCAGTGGGGTAAAGTTGCATTGGTCAGTGGATTAGACCTTAAACAGTCGGTTCGTGGCGGTCGGTTACACGCCTAAAACAACCTAATACGAAAGGAGCATAGTAACATGAAAACAGATTTTTTAAAAGGTTTAAATCTTTCCCAGGAAGTGATTGACAAGATTATGGCTGAGAACGGAAAAGACATTGCAGTAGAACAGAAAAAAGCAGAAAAAGTTATCCAGGAAAGAGACAGCTATAAGTTAAAGGCAGAATCTCTTGAAACACAGGTAAACGATGCCAATACCGAAATCCAGAAGTTTAAAGACATGGATATTGATGGAATTAAAAAAGCAGCGGATGACTGGAAAGAGACGGCAGAAAAGGCAAAGGCCGATGCGGATAAACAGATTTCCCAGATGAAATTTGATTATGCATTATCCACAGCATTAACTGGAGCAAAAGCCAAGAATGCCAAAGCTGTCAAAGCACTTCTCGATATGGATGGACTGAAATTCAATGATAATGATGGGAAAATCGTTGGATTAGATGAGCAACTTGCTCAGATTAAGGCAGATAATGATTATCTGTTTGAAAGCGATGAGCCGGCACCAGAGTTTGTAAAAGGGACAAACGGTGGTTCTGGCAGTGTCGGAGGAAAGAAACCGAGTGAAATGACATATACCGAATTGTGTGACTATATGGCACAGAATCCGGGAGCAGAGATTTAAAAAAGGAGTAGAAAATGGCAGGAGAGAAATTTGATTCAAAAAGTTTTAATCCTCAGGCTTTTGGAGCCTATACAGAGAGGATTCCGAACTTAAAGAGAAACGAACTGATTAAATCAAAAGCTTTAAAAGGCAATCAGGATATCAAGCGTACCTTTAATTCTCAGACAGGAACCGTTTATGCAGTTCTTCCAATGCATGGACTTATTGGTGGTACTGCACAGAACTATGATGGCGAAACAGACCTTGAATCCGAAGGAACAGAGACATTTGAAAGAGGGGTTGTCGTTATTGGCCGTATGAAAGGTTGGACAGAACGAGACTTTTCTGAGGATGTAACCGGAGGAGTCAGCTTCATGGATAATGTTGCTGCCCAGGTTAATGACTATAAGGCAGAACTTGACCAGACGACATTGGTAAAGATTCTTGAGGGTATCTTCGCTATGACAGGAGCAGAGAACTTAAAATTTGTACAGAATCACACATCCGATATCACGGGAGAGACAGCAACGGATAAGGATGGAAATGTAAAGAATGTAGTTCAGGCGGACACATTAAATACCGCATTACAGAAAGCAGCAGGAGACAATAAGTCTAAGTTCACGATCGCAATCATGCACAGTGCTGTAGCAACAAATCTCGAAAACCTGAAGCTGTTAAAATATATGACTCAGACAGATGCAAACGGAGTTGAAAGAGACTTAACTCTTGCAACATGGAACGGACGCTTAGTTCTGATTGATGATTCTATGCCAACGGAAGCTGTTGCAGCAGTAGCAGAAAGTGGAACAAAAGGAAGCCCAGGATACGTTGCACCACAGGAAGCCTACACTAAATATACAACTTTTGTTCTTGGTGATGGTGCTTTTGATTATGAGGATATTGGTGCAAAAGTGCCGTATGAAATGTATCGTGATCCAAAGAAACACGGCGGAGAAGATACTCTCTATATGAGACAGAGAAAAGTATTTGCACCATATGGAATCTCGTTTACAAAAAAATCCATGACAGCTAAATCTCCTACAGATGCTGAATTAACAAATGGAGCTAACTGGGAACTTGTTAACAATGGCAAATCTGGATCCGCCAAGAAAACAATCAACCATAAAGCAATTCCTATTGCAAGAATTATTTCGAGGGGATAGGGGTGATTTCATGGCAAGATACGCAGACTACGCCTTCTATGTAACTGAATTTGCCGGTAACATCATTCCAAACGAGGAGTTTCAGCGGGTAATTGCAAAAGCGAGTGCATATATCAAAAATATTACTTTCTCAAGAGTAGATGAAAGTAATGTTCCGGAAGAAGTAAAAGCTGCAGCTTGTGCTGCAGCAGAGATTATTTATAACATAGAGACATCGAGCACCGGATCCGAAGAAAAGAAATCAGAGACAACGGATGGATATAGCGTAACCTATGTAAATGAGAGAATGGATGGACAAACCATGGAGGATTTAATTCAGAAAAAAGTGAGAGAGGCAGCAAAAGTTTATTTACTGCCAACGGGTTTGTTATTTAGGGGAGTGGTGCCATGATGTTGACAAATAGTTCTGCTACTCTTTATAGCCGTCAATATGATAGCAGTAAAAAAAATGATATTTGGAAAAGAATATTTATCAAGTCTGTCTGGTGGCATGAAACAGAAATGTCCGCGATTACAACGGACGGTTTAAAAAGTGCAGATACCTTTGTGATTAGAGTTCCGGATATATCAATATCAATCAAGAAGGATGATTATCTTGTAAAAGGAGAATGCAACATTGATATGGCAACGGTAAAAGACCTTAAGGGTGAGCAATATTGCAAGGTTACAGCTGCAAACTACAATACATTTGGTTCAAATCAACATATAAAGGTGAGTGGTGTGTAATGACAGCGAAGAAAAACTTTGTAATTCAAACTCCGAGAGGAAGTATTTATACGGTAAAAACCGCAAACGGAACTGTGACGGCTAAGATGGAATGGAATCAAGGATTTTCTGGGCGAAGAGAAGCGGGTTTTAGTAAGGCACAGGGATTTGTTGATTCTGAATGTATCAGAAGGATGAATCCAGAAACACCACGATTAACAGGGGTGCTGATTAAGTCAGCAACCCTCGGAACAGTAATTGGTTCCGGAGAGATTAATCAGATCACACCCTATGCTCGTAGACAGTACTATGAACATAAAGAAAAGTCGCGTTGGTTCGAGCGAATGAAAAACAGGCATAAAGATAGTATCTTGAAAGGAGCACAGCAATATGCAGGAGGTTAATATTATTGATGCTATCCGTTCATTTATTCTGACTTGCCCATTTCTTGATGATTACAGGGTGAATGTAGACCATTTGTCAGAAAGTATGAGTTATTCTCTTGACCCGCTTCCTTGTGACCCAGTGTTACAGAAATATGTTGATGGTGGCAAGAAAAAACAGTTTCAGTTTGCCTTTACGAGCAAGGAGCAATATGACGAAGATGCCAGAATCAATATCGAAAACAGCGGATTTTACCAAGCGTTTGAAGAATGGATGGAACAGCAGACAGAAAAAGGAGAAATGCCAAATCTCCCAAATGAAAAACAACATCCATATGAATTAGAAACATTAAACAGCGGCTATCTATATGATGCACAAGGCGAGTATGCCCAGTATCGTATAGAATGCCGCCTTCTTTATACACAGGAGGTATAAACATGGCAAAAGCAAAATTAGTTAGACGTAGCCAGAGAGTTGCGTTTTATGGCGTTCCAGTTTCTGGTAGTGAAGAAACCCCTACATACAACAGAATGGAGCATTTCACATCCTTGACGGAAGGAAAGAACCCAATCACATATGAGCGTCAGTATGTTGATAAAGATAGCCAGGACAGCGACGTAACGGGATACGGAACAACTTTGGAATATGGATTTGATCATCATTCTGATGATCCAGTACTGGCGGATCTCGCAAAGGTCCAGGACGATGAACTTACTGGAGAGACACGAGATATTGTTGTAGTGGATTTCTTTGACAAGGGAGAATCTAAGAAAGATGATGAGTATGTAGCACGAAAGAGAACCTATTCCATCCTGCCAGATTCTTCTGGAGATGGAACAGATGCATTGCAGTATTCAGGGAGTTTTTCTGTAAAAACAGATATCGTAAAGGGATATGCGAAAGTATCTCCTGACGGTAAAACTTGTACATTCAGTGAGACAGTTACACCCTAATGTGGCTGTCGATGTGCAGGCAGCGGAAGTAGAAGATGAAATTAAAAAGGAGATTGAGCCATGAGCCAGAATGACAATGAAAGAATTTGGAAGATTAATGGACTTGAATTAGAATTGGATCTTGAAGATGCAGATATCTTTGAAAAAGTAATGAAGTCCTTTGAGCAGATGGATGCAGATGCAAATAGTCTTGATAAAGTAGGAAGTATGCCTGGTTTTATTAGAGGATACTGCAATGTTCACTATAAATTCTATGACAGAGTATTTGGAGACGGAACGGGAGAGAAAATCTTTGGTGGTAAGAAAAACACCAGAATTTGTGATGAAGTCTATGATAATTTCCTTAACTTTATGCAGACAGCAGTTAAAAAAGCAAATGCAAGACGTTTTGAGATATCTAATAAGTATGCACCAAATAGAGAGCAGAGAAGAGGAAAAAAGAAGAATTTCAAATCCTATAACGGCGGTAAACGATGAATCCTTTGTACGAACCGTTTCCGGATTATGTAGTCGTAAATGACAAAAGAGTTCGGATTGTAACGGACTTCCGGGAATATATAAAGCTTATAGATCTTTTAAAAGATGATGAAGTCAATACAATTGAGAAAGCAGAGCTCATTATGTCATGGTTTCTTGATGAACCGGCCGGAGAATTTTCAGAATGTTTGCAAGCACTATCCGACTTTGTAACGAATTATAGAGGTCGGGAAACGAGAAGCAATCGAGAGGAAGAAAACGATCAGGAGAGTGAGGAGCAGCATAATACGCCTGTAATATCATACAATCAAGATGCGCCATATATCATAGCTGGTTTTTTAGAATGCTATGGCATCGACTTAATAGAAGTGCCTTATATGCACTGGTGGAAGTTTCAGATGCTCATAGACGGCATGAATGAAGATTGTGAATTAAAGAAACGGATGGGCTATAGAAGCATTGATTTAAGTAAAATCAAAGATAAGGAAGAAAGAGAAAGGATTAGAAAAATCCAGAAGCAGATTGCGATTGTTGACCGGGTTGTAACCAGTGAAGAGATTGGAGATGCTTTTGGAAATATGATGTTTTGATATGAATATAAAAGCAATTCCATTTGAGAGAAAATGGTACTCATGCCCGCACTGTGGAGCACATTTGCTGATTTATGATAACACGGCTCGAAGTAGTGGTGTTTTTTTGAAGTGTAAAAAGTGCGGAAGCGAGGTAGAAATAAAAATAAAGAATAAATGATAGTGCATTAGTGAGCCATTGAGCCGTGCATATTCGAAAGGAGAATGTGTATGGGTTACGATGGCTCTTTAAAATTTGATACGAAGATTGATGCGGATGGATTTAATTCTGGTATTTCTAAGATTAGTGGTGCTGCTAAAAAAGGACTTGCAATAACTGCTGGAGCGGTTGTTGGTGTGAGTGCAGCATTGGGAGCGATGACAAAACAATCTTTAGATTCTGTTTCCAAGCTGGAACAAAATGTTGGCGGGGTAGAGACATTATTCAAGAAAAGTTCCAAGACTGTAATTGATAATGCAAATAAGGCTTATAAAACGGCTGGAATGTCTGCAAATGAATATATGCAGAATGTAACTAGCTTTTCAGCATCGTTATTACAGAGTTGCGCAAAAGATACGAGCAAAGCAGCAAAAGTAGCCGATATGGCTATGATTGATATGTCTGATAATGCGAATAAGATGGGGACCAATATGGTAGATATCCAGAATGCATATCAGGGATTCGCAAAACAGAATTATACAATGCTGGATAATTTAAAGCTTGGATATGGCGGCACAAAATCGGAAATGGAAAGATTGCTTGCAGATGCGTCTAAGCTTTCAGGTGTTAAATACGATATTAGTAATCTCGCGGACGTATACAATGCAATTCATGTCATTCAAAAAGAGTTAGGTATTACAGGAACGACATCTAAGGAAGCAGCCACAACAATCGAAGGCTCAATGAATAGCGCTAAGGCTGCATACGATAATTTTCTGAATGGTTCTGGAACCGCAGAAGAACTTGCGGACTCTATTACGGTTATGATGGAGAATATCGGTAAAAACTTAGGGGAAATTATCCCTCGTTTAGCATCAACAATTCCTGAACTATTTAGCGATTTATGGGATGATATGCAAGGGCAGGTAGAGCAAGGAACTCAGATGGGAGCTGAAATAGCTACCAATATACTTCTTGGCATAACGCAAGGAGTTCCTGACTTTTTATCTGTAGGTGGTCAAATTATCTTGGCCTTAATAAGTTCGATAAGCTCAGCAACCCCGCGGTTGATTGAGTCGGCAGGACAAGCGGTACGTTCTATTAGTTCTGGTCTTGTTGAAGCATTGCCGCAAATTGTAGGCTGTGGAATGCAGATTGTTACCGAAATAGGAACATCTATCACCCAGGCAGCCCCAACATTAATTCCTGAGGCAGTAGAAGTCATTGGGCAACTAGCTACCGGACTAACATCTGCATTGCCCCAGTTGATTGTAGTGGCAGGTCTGGCGATAAATGCGATTAGCACCGGAATTGTGCAGGCATTGCCGCAGTTAATTACTTATGGCTTGCAGATTATTACCCAGATAGGGAATGCAATATCACAAGCCGCTCCAGAACTGATACCTAAAGCGGCAGAAATTCTTGGACAACTTGCACTTGGATTCATCTCCGCACTCCCGCAGTTAATTACCGTAGGCATTCAGATAATCACATCAATTGCCCAGGGACTGATTAACTCAATACCACAGTTGATTGAGTATGTGCCACAGATTATTAATTCATTCTGTGCGGCGATTGATACAGGATTATTGCAGTTAATTGCGGCCGGAGTAAAAATTATTGCCAATTTGATTATCGGAATTGTACAGGCTATACCTCAGTTAATTGCAGCATTGCCACAGATTGTTCTTGCTATTTATAACGTGTTTATGCATATTAACCTGCTCAGCGCAGGAAAGAGTATTATAGAGAGTTTAGTAAGTGGACTAAAGAGTTCAGCCACAAATGCAGTTGGAGCGGCAAAAAATATCTGTACATTCATTTGGAATCAGTTTGTAAAAACAGACTGGTTAAATCTTGGAAAGATTCTGATTAGAAAATTAGTTTCTGGAATCAGAGGAATGGGCGGCAATGCCGGAAGCGTAGCAAGGTCAATTGCACAGAAGATTTTTACAACAATTTCAAGTGTGAATTGGCTGAGTTTAGGTAAAACTGTTATTTCAAAGCTTATTTCGGGCTTGCTTAGTCTGGCCGGAAGGATGGGAAGTGCTGCAAAAAGTCTTGCAATGAAAGCGGTCAATGCGTTCAAGGGAATCAGTTGGGGAAGTGTTGGCACAAACATTGTAAGAGGTATTATTGGTGGCATTGGAGCAATGGCAGGTTCCTTGATAAGTAAAATGCAAGGACTTGCAAGGAATGCTTTAAATGCTGCCAAGAAAGCATTAGGAATTAAATCGCCTTCGAGAGTTTTTAAAAAACAGGTAGGTAAGCACATCGTAACCGGTATCATTGCTGGGGTTAATGCAGAGCAGAAGAATCTCAAAAAGACAATGAAAAAGCTCTGTGATACTGCTGTTTCTTCTGCGAAAAACGCTAGCAAAAAAGGAAATTTTGAAACAATAGGCAAGACTTTTAAAGATGGTTTATCTACTGCAATTGATTCACAAGTTTCTAAGGCAACGACAGCAGGAAAGAATCTGATAAATAAGCAGATTAAGTCTGGGAAGAATAAAGAGACAGATAAGTACGACAAAAAGATTAAGAGCTTAAATAAGCAGATTAAGAAAGCTAAAAAAGATAAGAAGAGTACAAAATCTTTAGAAAAACAGCTTGCTGAGGTTAAAAAGAAGAAAAAAGCGGTCACAGATACTTATTCCAGTTTAGGAAAATCTATGATTACCGTTTATGGCAATGCGCTAAAGCAGCAGGGAAAGAAAATCGTATCACAAGCAGAGAAAGATATTGAAGAACTATCTAAGAAGTATCAGGAAAAATACGATGATTTAATCCAGAAGCGTAGCAATATGATTTCTAAACTGAGAAGTACAGGCTCTCTGTATGACCTCGATGGAAATTTAGAAGCAATCAAAAATTACCAGAACAGAATCAAGGCATTAAAGAATAAAATCCCTGCATCATTGATGGAGCAGATTCTAGGGATGGATGTTGCAAATGCTAACGATTACATGGAGTATCTGCAATCTTTAAGTACAAAAGATTTTAAACAGTACATAAGTAAATGGAATGAAATTTACAATGGTTCTGATAGTTTTGGAAAAGCTTTCTTTAAAGATGATATTGATAATCTTGGAAAAGAATATGAAGCGGTCTTATCCAAGAAATTGGATGGATTAAAAACACAATTAAATCAAATCGGCCAAAATTCTATGAAAGGTTTTATCTCTGGGATGAAATCACAAACCAAAGGAATGACAAAGGCCGTAAATGAGATGTGTAGCCAGCTAATCAAGAGTATGAAGAAGAAATTAAAAATCAAATCTCCTTCAAGAATAATGAGAGATAAGATTGGTAAATATCTTCCTCTTGGATTGGCAGCGGCATTTGAAAAATATATGCCGCAGGCAACAGCACAGATGGAAAAGGACATTGATGTTTCTTTGGATGCTATGAGAAAGAAGGTTGAGTCTGTAGAATATCCAGATACGACAGACTATAACGGGCAGGGTAGAAATAAGCAAGTTGTAATTGTACAGGATAATAAGCCTGTTGAAGTGAATGCAGAGATTCATACGACTGTAGAGCTGGACGGAAAGAAAGTCGGGAAACGAATAACCCCATATGTAAATAAGAATCTTGGAACGGAGCAGACGAAAGCAGAAAGGAGAAATTGATGTTTGATGTAAAGATTGGAGATTACAGCATGTATAAAGATTTCGGATTACGTGCATTATCAATTGATCCAGGAACCGCAGAAGTAGATGAGAAGTTCAAGGAGATTCCTGGGAGGAATGGAGATTTAGATTTGACAGATGCACTAACAGGATTTCCTGTCTACAAAAATACAACAATGAAACTCACATTTGATTTTAAAGATGGCAACTACGATTTATGGCTTATGCGAGCAAGTGAGTTAAGGAATACGCTGCATGGAAAAAGAATGAGGGTAGTTCTTGGGAAAGATGATTTTTTTTATGAAGGTAGGGTTTCTGTGAACACAGAGAAATTGAATAGAAGATATAGCTCTGTGGAGATAACAGTAAATCGTGATCCGTATAAATTAGAGTTGTATTCATCCTTAGAAAATTGGTTGTGGGATTCTTTTAATTTTGAAACAGGAATTGTTAGGAATTATAAAGATTTGCAAGTGAAAGGAAACTTGGAAGTTATTATTCCAGGAAGAACAATGAGGGTTATCCCGGTATTTGATTGTAGCGAAGAAATGACGGTAAGTTATAATGGTATAATTTACAATCTTCCAAAAGGCAAGAGTAAATCCCCTGACTTATTGTTAGGGGAAGGAGATAATACGCTGATATTTACTGGGAATGGAACGGTATCTGTAGATTATCGTGGAGGCAGTTTGTAATGTATAAAGTAAAAATTGGAGATGAATATTTATATCATCCGTGGGATTCGACAAGACAAATTGCCGACCCTAAATTAGATACAGAGTTAAATAAAAATGGTTCTTTTACTTTTTCTGTATATTCGGATAATCCATTTTACGATTCTTTCAAAAAATTAAAAACGATAATTCGGATAATTGATTTTGACACTCAGGGCAACGAAAAAGAAATCTTCTGTTCTCGAGTATTAGATGAAGAAATTGATTTTGAAGGAGAGAAGACAATAACCTGTGAAGGAAATATGGCATATCTTCTTGATTCTGTTCAGCGGCCATATAAAGGAGAATATACTCCGAGTGAACTTTTTCGGTTGTATATCGGGAAACACAATGAGCAAGTAGAACCTGAAAAACAATTTAGAATTGGCAACGTGACGGTAGCGGGTGAAAAAGCCAAGTATGATGAAAGCGATTATAAAGATACCAGAACAGCAATTGATGATAAGTTATTAAATGTTTACGGGGGATATATCCGAACAAGAGAAGAAAAAGGGGAATATTATATTGATTACCTGAAGGAATATGACGATGAAACGGGGCAGGCAGTGACGTTTGGCAAGAATATCTTAGATATTACCAAATATATAAAGGCAGATGACATAAAAACATGCATTATACCGCTTGGAGCAACAAATAGTGCAATAGGAAGACCAGTAACAATCTCAAGCGTGAATAATAATGTGGATTATATTTGTGATTTGGAAGCGGTTAAAGCTTTTGGAAAGATATTTGGTACAGTTTCCTATTCGGATGTTGAAAGTCCATCGAGATTGTTAGAAAGAGCTAAGGAAGATATTAAAGAACTCGTAAATTTATCTATAACGATTGAACTTACAGCAATAGACCTGAAAGACTTAGGATATGATGTAAAAAATATTAATGTCGGAGATAAGATTCCAGTCAGGTCAAAACCACACGGAATAAACGCATATATGCAAGTAAGCAAAGTAAGTAAAAATTTGAAAGATGTTAGTGATTGTAAGGTAACCTTAGGTTCAACTATAAAAACTTTGATAGAGACCCAGAATACTTATAATAGCGGAATTAAAAGTGTAGAGGCAGTAGCAAGCGGAGCGGCAGCAAGGGCAACAACAGCCGAGAAAAATGCCGCAGAAGCAATAAAGGCAGCAGGAGAAATCACATTCAACACAATCTACCCCATCGGCAGCATCTATATGAGCATAAACGACACGAATCCGGAAAAACTTTTCGGAGGCACATGGGCAGCCTGGGGAACTGGTCGAGTACCTGTGGGAGTAGATACATCTGACAGTGATTTTTCAACTATAGAGAAAACCGGCGGCGAAAAAACACATGAATTATCAATTAATGAAATGCCGTCACACACACACGCTAATTACGCGAAACGTACAAATGTAACGATAAATAGTAGTGGGAACACAATTATTTCTTGTCATCGTTCTAATACTGGCGCATCAACAGGAGATAATATTGGAAAAACAGGTAGTAATGCCCCCCACAATAACTTACAGCCGTACATTACTTGTTATATGTGGAAACGTATAGGGTAAGTAGAAAGGAAGAAAGATGGGACTTATAAACGAGTATCTAAGAAAGATAAAAGAGGCTATCTACGGGGAAGAAGTCCGTAGCAGCATACACGATGCGATAGAAGAGTGTTACAAAGATGCGACTGGACACCCGGAAAGTGTAGCGGCAACAGTTAGGGAAATCGTAGAAGTATCTGCAAATCTATCAAATGAAACCGCTGACCGTAAGGCAGAGGTAGGTATAGAACGGAAAAGAATTGATAATCTTATTAAGGACACTACAGATAATTTTGTGGAATATAAAGCCGATAATTTTTTAATGTCTTGTAAAAGTGATGCTCAGGCATCTACTACAGAGGCGGCTTTAAATGTTTTTAAAAACATTAGTTCTAAATCTGAAAATTTAGGAAATTTCATAACAATTTCTAGCAATTCAAAGATTCAGATTAAAAAAAGTGGATTGTATTCATTTGATTGCAAAGTTAAAGTTACCGGTGTAAATGCGTCTACGGGTAGGCAATATGCAAGGTTAAAAATTAATGATGTACAAAAAAACGAATACATGATTAGTTTAGTGGGAGAGACTGACGAAGAATTTACAAATTTTATTGTTAGCTTAAATGAGGGTGATACGATTTCTTTCACTGGAGAATCCGATTCTGATAATGCATGGATAACATTTTATACAACTATACACATATTAGATTATGACGGAAAAGTAAAAATTCCAGATATTACAAAAGAAGTATCGGATATTAGAGTCGGGGAAGATGGTATCGTGTATGATACGGCCGGCGAAGCAGTAAGAGAACAGTTAAAAAAATTGACTGACATAATAGATTTGACTTTTACATTAAGCTCTTCAGTTTTAAAGAGCACTACTTTTAGCGTGAAGACCTCAAGAAAGTTAGCAATTATTATTCCGGAAGGGATGATAGTCTATTATTATTATAGACCCGGAACCTCAGTGGCATATAAATATTCAGAAGGGAAAATACAACGGTTTAATCTTAATGCGGGTGAACAACAACATTTTGAAATAAAGGGAGACTCTAAAGTTATCACTAGCAAAACATATTTAGAACTAATGTTAATCCCAAGAATTTTATAGAAGGGGGGATGAAAATGCAGCCGGTATTACACTTTGTTGTAAATAATCAGATTATTGCCAGAACAGATACTTTCGTGCCGGTTCGTAACAGTAGAAATTATTTGTATGCAGAATTTGAGTTTCAGACGGAAGACTGGGCAGGAAAAAGCAAAACAGCTTTGTTTCACGGCGGGGATGGTGAGACAGTTCCGATTTTGCTCGGAGATACGGATACATGTTTAATCCCTGCCGAAGTACTTACAGGCACATCATTTTCTGTGTCAATCATTGCAGGTAATCTTATTACTGCAAACATTGTTACAGTTAAATTATACGAGTCAGGATACCGTACAGGAGATATTCCAGAACCTTCACAAACCTTATACGAACAGTTAATGACAGCGTTTGGCGAGGCGAAACAGACAGTAATTGATAGTGCGAAAGAGTCAGAGTCCTGGGCACATGGCCATACAGATTATCCTGACCGAAAAAGAGATAACGCGGCATATTATGCGACCGAGGCAAAAAATGCAGCGGAAGGCATAGATGGACGAGTCGAGGAAGGAAAGAGGGACATTGATAAATATGTTAAGGAGAAAGAAGCTTCCTTAAAAGGCGAGACAGGCAATGTTTATTTTGCAGCGTTTAATGTTACTAAAAAAGGCCGACTGATAATGTATTCTGACCCGAGTGTAGATAAGATTCGTTTTGATCGCGAGCGCAGCCGATTGAAATATAAATTAGCATTGTAATTTAGAAGGGAGAGATAAGATGCCAAGTACAGAAAATAACTACGTCGCAACGGATTTGGGCAATATCGCGCTAAACCCTTGTGGGGAATATAGTAAATCAACCTTATATGAGTATCTCGACATGGTGAGCTACCAGGGAGGTTCGTATTTCTGTAAGGTAGATTTTCCGCAGAAAATATCCGGAATTGCGCCAGAACCGGGCAAAAACACAGAAATGTGGCAGATGTTGACCCTGCCAGGACAATTGACCCCGGAGGCGATCGCAATGCATGACGATGTAGTCAACAAGGCGAAACAGGTTGAAACGAGCCGGGCGGCGGTGGAATTGTCGCAGCAGGAAATTGAAGACGCACAGGCAAATGTAAGTCAGATGAGACAGGACGCACGGGAAGCGGCTGAGCAGGCTACTGCAAGCCGCGATTCCGCCGCAGGCTACGCACAGTCCGCTGAGGTATCCAGAACTGCAGCACAAGAGGCTGAGCAGAACGCAACAGCACAGGTGCAGGGGTTTGATATGCACGTCACAGAGAAAATCTCTGAGGCAGAAGAGGCGATTTCAGAAGCAAGAACATCTGCGGTAAATGTAGTAAAAAATCAGGGCGAGAGTAGTTCCAGGGATGCCAAGTCAGCCGCAACAATCGCACAGTCAAGTGCTAGTGGTGCCGCATCTGCAGCATCTAGTGCACAAAATTCTGCTCAAGCGGCAAAGGGTTCTGCAGAAGAAGCTGCATCAGCCGCAAGCGCTGCAACCTCTGCGGCAAATTCGGCATCCTCTTTTGCTAATAATGCCTCCTCGGCAAAAGATGCAGCGGAAAAAGCATCAGAAAGTGTAAAAACCGCAGCAACGCAGGCGATTTCTGATATTTCTACAGCTAAATCCGAAGCAACACAGGCGGTAACGTCGGAAGGAGCAAAGCAGTTAAAATCTGTAACAACCGCCGGAGAAGAGAAAGTCACGAGCATGACACAAATAAACACCGAATTTGACACAAAAAGTTCTCAAGCATTGAATGATTTACAAACAGAAAAAGACACTGCTGTAAAAAACATTAAAGAGCTTGCGACAGAAAAAACAGACGAGATTAACACGGCCGGCACAAGCCAGAAAAACGCAGTCAATACCGCAGGGGATACAAAAGTAAAAGCAGTTACTGATGAGGGTAATAAACAGAAAACAGCAATTCAGGAAGCGGCGAAACCGTTCTTAAGTGACATTAACCGAATCCATACAATGTTTAATTTGCTTGCCTATACGGATAAAGTGTATTCAATCGATATCCCGCTCTGGGAGACAACACAGGGCAGTGCAGGGATTAAATCGGATGATAACGCCGGATTAATTGCGTTACCTTCCACAGCCGCAGAACATCGTCAAAATGACTACGAGGAACTTCCATGGTTTAAGACGATCGATGTAAATGCTATTGTGGATGATAACGGAATCAAAAAAATCACAGCAGTAAAGGGGGATGATAATTTCTCAGAGACAGGCAGCGCAGACGTATTTGTGTGCGGACTTGCTTTCTACGAGAAATGGTCTAATCTCGGCAATGGATACATGAGATATTCCCGGTGCTTTACCCCTCGTGAGGGATACGAATTAAACAAATTAGCATACAACTTAGACGGGACAAAGAATCCTTTCTTCCTGATCGCGAAATATCCGCTTGTTACAGGTGATGATGGTTTATTACATTCTCAGCCGAATAAACGCTGTGCATTCCGAACGAGTGATTCTACAACAGAAGCTATTTCAATGAATGATAGCATTGCGTGTATGAAGAAGCGCGGAAAGTACTATTCGCTAGCTACATTTTTAGATAATGGATATATCCAGACCACATGGCTATTGATGTTCGGAGATATCAGCAGTGATAAAACAATGACGGGATGCACTGGTAATAGTTTTCAGTTTGTTGCCTCGATTGAAAGCGATGAGTTACATACTTATTTTCCTGTTACAAATTCGCAGGCCTCCAGCATTGAAATCGGAAGCTATGTATCTGTCGGGCACGAATATATGAGCGGTTCAAGCCGTTCTAACGATAGATATGATAAGCGAATTCATGAGATTGCATTTGATGTTAAGGTTTTAAAAATTGAGACATTAGATGATAACAACAAGGCGGTTTATCTTGATTGTGATGCATTCTCAACGGTGCATCAGGAATCTGGAGATACACAATTAAGATGTATCATGTCCTCGATGCACTGGAGAACCGGATTTAATAAGGATGTGAAAGGACGAACAGGAAGCCCTTGTCCTACGGTCGCAGGCCTCACAAACAGACGATATCCTATTGTTTTTCAGGGCATCGAGATGCAGCTGGGTATCTATGAGATTATGTCCGGATTTAGCATCATTACTGGCGATAACGCATGCGAGATTTATGGATTAGCAGATGCAACAAAGGCGGTAACGGTTCCTAAACAGAATCAAGCAGGCTATATTAAGTTATTGGAGATTAGCATAACAAGTAAAAACGCATGGAACTATATTACGCATTTAAATTTTAAGAATGGATATCTATGTGCAGCAAGCTGTGGAGAAAGTGGTAGCGGTAGCTCAAAAGGGTGCGGTGACGCGATATATCTAAGTGGTGGTGTTGGAGAAACAAGGGAGCTTCGGTCGTTTGGCGGTCTCGGGCGCAGGGAGGCCTGCGGGTTGTTCTG
>ULYX01044991.1_pt1 | contig 53289 bp, 36 predicted proteins | sample 1962591 | NCBI WGS metagenome assembly ULYX01 (sample SAMEA4835874, study PRJEB28245) | human gut metagenome | biome: gut microbiome; material: fecal sample | place: Denmark | collected 2008
CCCTTGAAAAATAAGGAAAAAAGACTTGACTATATAGGGAGGTAAAATAAATGGCGTGGGATTTAGATTTTATATCAGAAGAAGATTTTAAGAAGCATGTACGTGCAACAATTATGAAGTATGGAGAAAAACTGGAATCGTATGATCTGAAACGGTTTAATAGTAATTTAATTGATCCAATCAAGCTGATTTTCGATAAGTCGGTGTACCGTACAAGCTGGGAAGAAATTGTAAACAATGAAATCTTCCGGCAGAGAGATAAGTCTAATAATAATGATATAGGATATTTTCATCAGAATATTTTTTCTTATTTCAAAGGTTGCGAAGTCCCACAAGCAGGCTGGGATGTTATTTATAAAAATCCAGACGGAATACAGATGCCGGACGGAGATATCGTACATACCTTATATGTGGAGATGAAGAATAAGCATAATACTATGAATTCAGCATCTTCTGCCAAAACCTACATAAAGATGCAAGGACAGATTTTGGAAGATGATGATTGTGCATGTTTATTGGTAGAGGCAATTGCGAAGAAATCACAGAATATTAAATGGTCAACAAAAGTTGATGGGAAGAATGTGCAGCATAGATTGATCCGCCGTGTGAGCATGGATCAGTTTTATGCAATTCTCACTGGTGAAGAAGATGCATTTTACAAGATGTGTATGGCATTGCCGGAGGTAATTAATTCTGTTGTAAATGAAGAAGGCGGTGTTGAAGTACCGCACGATACGGTTATTGATGAATTGAGAAAAGTGGCATCATTGTATGGTGATGAAAATGGTGAATTATCTATGGCAATGGCTGTATATATGCTTGGATTCAATACGTATATGGGATTTGGGGATAAAATGCAAACAAAATTTGCATTAGATAGTAAGGATGGAATGTTAAAGCGTATTTATGAGTATGCGAAGAATTTACAAGGACAAGACTAATCATGAGGTAAGATAAAACTGAGGGGGATTTTATGTATTTAAAATATATTCAGATAGTTAACTTCAGAAATTTACTTTCATCTAAATTTCAATTTGATGAAGGTGCGAATACTATTATTGGAGAAAATGATGCGGGGAAATCGAATGCTATCACAGCGATGCGAATTTTGCTTGATAGTTCGTATTATTATAATGTTAAGAGATTAAAAGAAACTGATTTCCCGTTTGAATTTTCAGAATGGAAAGGGCATTGGATTATAATATCAGCTTTCTTTGACAAGTTAACGGAAGATGATAAATCTGTTGAAGTATGTGCAGAAATGATTCCTGAAAATGAGAATGCAGAATTTTTGAAGTCATATATTCGTTGTGAAGGATACAATTATGGAGTTGTGACGGTATTTATTCGACCAAATAAAAGAATACGTAAAGCGCTTTATGAAGCATCAGGTACAGACGAATTTGAGAAAATTCGAAATAATATTAAACTTACTGACTATGAATTTGTGTATACGGCACGTTCACAAGTAGATTTTACAAACCCAGAAGTATATAAAAACATTGTAGGTGATATTGAAAATAAGGTGTATTCAGATCCTGATAATGTTGATATGTCTTTAACAGGGAGCAAAATAGAAATATTAGATGTTTGGTCTCATTTATCGGTAGTTTTTATTGATGCATTAAGAGATGTAGGGACAGAAATGCATAAGCCTAAAAATCCTATTCGCAGGATTATAGATGCAATACAGAGTGATATTGAACTAATGGATTTAGAAACAATACAGGAGAAAATAAGAGATTTAAATGTTACAATTGCAAATGTAAGACAAATTTCAGATATTGGTGTTAAAATCGGAAATAGAATGGATGATATTATCGGTATGGTATATTCTCCTGATATAATGTTAGAATCAAAAATAAAAGAGGATTTACCATCAATATCAAGAAATTTAACAATTTCAACAACAAGTCAACATGATATAGAATTGTTGGGATTGGGACATTTGAACATGCTCTATATAGCTTTAAAATTAGTAGAATTTGAATATAACAGAAATCACGAAGTGATGAATATAATGCTTATTGAAGAACCGGAAGCACATATACATGCACATATTCAAAAAACATTGTTTGATAAATTACAAATTTCTACAGAATATACGCAGGTTGTTATGACAACACATTCAGCCCAACTTTCAGAAATCGCAGAGATTAAAAAAGTTAATGTCATGAAAATTGATGGGTTGCATTCAGTGGTGATGCAACCATGTAATGGATTGGATGAATTTGGAGAAAAAGAGTTAAAATTGAATAAAATTAAGCTTTCAAAACGCTTGGAAAAATATTTAGATGCAAAACGTTCTGTGTTATTGTTTTCTAAAGGGGTTATTTTAGTTGAGGGTGATGCAGAGGAAATAATGTTACCATCAATGGTTAAGAAGACTTTGGGCGTTTCGTTAGACGAATTGGGAATAGGAGTAATTAACATAGGAAGTGTTTCTTTTGAATATGTTGCTAGCATATTTGCGGAAGAACGTTTGCGGAGGAGGTGTGCTATCGTAACAGATCTAGATGCAATATTGGAAAATGCTGAAAAATGCAAAAAAGAGGCTGCGGACAGAGGAAAATCAAGGAAGGAAAAGTTGGAAAGATTATTTGGTAATAATAAATATGTACAAATGTTTTATGCGAATTATACATTTGAAGTTGATTTTACTAACATCGAAAAAAATAGATTCTACTATAAACAGGTAATTGAAGAAAACTATCAAAAAGAGGACACGATAAAAAAACATAAAGACTGTATAGATGAAAGTGAAGCGAAACGTTATGATACAGTAATTTCTGTAGCAAACTATATTGGAAAAGGTTGGCTTGCTATGAGTTTGGCTGATGATTTAGACTATAATGTAGTAATACCAGATTACTTATTACGAGCAGTGGCATTTTCAGGAGGAAAATCTATATCAGATGCAGTGTTGTGGAAAATGTTAAAATATACAGTAAAGTGTAATGAAGAGGGAGACATTTCTGATATTAAAGACGGAATACAGTGTTCAAATTCTTTGATGGAACAGAATAAAATATTAAAACTTTTTTGCACAAAATTTCCTGAAACTATGCTGTCGAAATTAGTAAAATATATGGAGGAAAATGGTGATAGATGATTTAGCGAATTGCTTAAATGCCAAGCAACGTGAAATATGTTTAAGTCAAGATAATTATTTAATTATGGCATGTCCCGGTAGCGGAAAGACGAGAACTTTAACATATCGTTTGGCGTATATTGCAGACAAATATAAAGAGTCTGAAAAGTATAATATTGCTATTACATATACTAACCGAGCGGCCAATGAGATAGAGAATAGACTATTAGAAATGGATGTTGAAACGGATAATGTATGGACTGGGACAATTCACCAATTTTGCATGAAATTTATTATAAGACCTTATGCTATGTACTCAGAACGACTGAAAAAAGGATATACAATTATTGATGAATATATTGCGGATTCATACGGCAGAGAAATAGCGAAAGAATTAGGAATAGAGTGTAATTTTTATGATAATCCCTTAGAATATCCAGAAGTTAAGCAAGAGTATGAAAAATGGTTAGAAGAAAAAAAGGAAATTGATTTTGAACAAATATTAATTCTATCAGAAGAATTAGTATGTAAAAATAAATTTATAGCAGAAAATATTTCCAAAATTATTAGAAGCATCCAGGTAGATGAATTTCAAGATACACAAGAAGAACAATATCAGATATTAGCGGCCATTGTAAAAAACAATAAATCGATAAATATTGTGTTTGTCGGTGACGTAAATCAGGGGATTTATGGTTCGTTAGGGGGACTTGCAAAAAAACAAAAACAACTAGAAGAATTGTTTCAAGTAAGCATAAAAAAGGAATATCTTTCAGGGTGTTATCGGTCAACACAAAGAATAGTTGATTATTATAAAAATTTTGAAATAGTTGATACAGGAGTGTTTTGTAGTAGAGATGAATTAAAAGATGAAAAAGGGATAATTTGTTTAAATAACACACTGGAAAAAGATAAATTAATAGATTGTATCTGTGACATAATTAATAAGGAAATAAAATTAGGGGTTCCAGAAGAAGAGATCTGTGTTGTTGCCCCACAATGGGGGTTAATATTTGAAACTGCAGAGAAACTTAAAAAGAAGATGCCGGATCAAAATTTTGACGCACCAGAAATATCACCATTTAAAAGAGACCAATTAAATCCATTTTATTTATTGGCAAGGTTGCTATATACAGATCCAGGAAAAAATACCTATATAAGAAAGAAGATTGCAAAAGAAATTATAGAAATTTTAAAGGAAGAGTATCACATAGGTATTGATGAAAAAATAGATTCCTATTATTTGCTTCGGAGTATTAATAGTTATAAAAATCCTCAAGAAGAAGGGTTGATTTACTTTGAAAATTGTATTAAGTATGTGTTAGTATGCATAAAAATTAATTTAGAAGACGAAATAGAGTTAAATGATACATTTGAAGCATTCATACAAAAAAGCAAAGAAAGAATTAAACGCTATAAAATAGAAAATACCAATGCTGCAATAAAGGCATGTTTTCATGAAAGACACGGCATAGTGCTCAGTACAATACATGGTGTAAAAGGAGAAGAATATACAACGGTAATTGCGTTTGGTTTATTAAATGGATACTTACCACATTGGGATTATATCTGTAAAAGTGAAAAAAAGGTAGTGAGAAATGTAGAAACAAAGAAAATATTATATGTTTTGGGATCAAGAGCTAAGAAAAATTTATATTTATTTAGCGAAAGAGGAAGAACTACAAATAAAGGATATGAGTATGTAATGACAGATGAATTGCGAGCAGTTTCATTTAAATATGATATGGGAGAAGAAATCTAGTGAAAATTAGTAAAATCTGTAAAACTTGTGAATTTAATTTTGATGGGATATACGCAGGAAAGGGCATTTATGGTTATGGTGAAAAAATTATAGACATGGCGAAAGAATGTAATGGATGGGGAATATCTTTAGAATATTATTCAGAAGTTATAAATAGAATGCCATGGTATATAAAAGAGCCGTTTGAAAGAGGAAAGATTTATTTTAATGAGGCATTGCATTAATTAGAGGAAGACGAGACGGAGAAAGGGACGCAGATTAATATATATGACGCAATAGAGAAAATATACGGAATTCCTTGGTGGGAATTAGGGGAAATATTGGGTGTGAAATATACTGTTGTGGGATATGCAGCATGTAGAGGGACGATACCACGTAGAAAGAAAAAATTTGCATCTATTTTATGTATTCCAGAAAGATTTTTTGATGTAATATATTCAAAAGAATTATGTGAGTTGGAAAAATGTAAAGAGAAATTTTATGATTATTATGGAGAAACAGGGATTTTGAAGATGCGAAAATTGGCTAGCAAGCAAATAAAAAATTAAAATTGAATTTATAAATGATAACACCATGATAACAAAATTCCTAAAAACCATACGGACACTACGGAAAATCCGGATTTTTCCTCACAAATCGCACGAAAAATCATCATTTGCATACCGCAATACACCGGTCAGATATCGTGAGGGTGGATGTGCAGTAGGATCAGGAACTGTATCTTCTATCATTGAGTAATTTTCGTGTAGACAGTTAGTCCATGTATTCATTGATTACAAAAGTCACCTCATAGTTTACAGATGACAGTCTTATTATTATCCCTGTCGAATATGTATCCGTCACAAACGCAGGAGATGCTGAAGCTGACGACCGTAAGGAAAGCCACTTTTATTTAAATGATAGAGAAGCAAATAAAAGTGTGTTATACTTAAGAAATAATAAATACACCAAAAGCGGATTTGCAAAGGAGGGAGTATTATGAGATGTCCATATTGCAACAAGGAAATGATATGTGGTTCGGTTCAGAGTCAACGAGAAATTTTCTTCACAACGAAGCCTGACAAAAATTGGCTTATACCGTCAATCAATAAAAAAGACGAAATCATGTTAAGTTCTCATAATTGGTCGAAACCAACCTGTATGGCATATCATTGCCCTGCCTGCAGGAAAGTTATTATTGATTATTCAGTTAAAAGTGAATAGAAGCTGACCAATCGGATAAAAAATCATATGCTGAATAAAAAGGTATAATTTAGATATGAGGACGATCAATAATTTATGTGCAATTATTGCACGAAGACCAGATGCGGTTGCATTTGTAAATGAAAGTGAGACATGATGGAAATGAAGTCACGTTTACCTCAAATAATCTACACGCTGACGGCAATCTTTACAGCCGGCACAGTTGCAACTACAGTTTTATACCAGTCAACGTCGAAAGAAATCTTGCTGACATTAGCGATTACTTTTGGTACGTGTGCATACCATTTTATTATGAGACTACTGGTGGGTTCCATTGTCAATTCCATTTTGCACAATAAAGTAGATTACTGCAAACGCTGGTTTCAGGTGAGTGAATCCGAGAAAAAGATTTACGAAAAGCTTGGCGTAAAAAAATGGAAAAATAAAATGCCGACCTACAGACCGGACTGGTTTGATCCGAGACTCCATAGCTGGAAAGAAATCGCACAGATCATGTGCCAGTCAGAAGTGGGGCATGAGATTATTGCGGTATTGAGCTTTTTGCCGGTTTTCGCCGGGATAAAATTTGGAGCATATCCGGTTTTCATTATTACTTCCATTGTATCTGCAGGAATGGATTTGTTTTTTGTAATTATGCAGCGGTATAACCGGCAGAGGATCATGAGAATACTTGCGGCAAAAAAGTAAAAATGTTTACACAGAAAAAATGTAAAAATGCTTCCCGCCTTGACAAGCAGTAAAGATCAAAGTAAAATATAACCTATCGGAATGGTAGGAAAACTGCGGATAAAAAGGAGAAAACAACATGGAACATATTGCCAGAAAAGATGCTTTTGAGTTACTTAAAAAATATAATAAAGATCCGTTTCACATTCAGCATGCTCTGACTGTAGAGACTGTTATGAAGTGGTATGCAAATGAACTGGGATACGCAGAAGATGCAGAATACTGGGGCATCGCAGGACTGCTTCATGATATTGATTTTGAATTGTACCCGGAAGAGCATTGTTTGAAAGCACCGGAGCTTTTAAGAGAAGCTGGAATTACAGAAGATCTGATCCATGCAGTATGTTCTCATGGATACGGAATCACAGTAGGATGTGGAAAGATGATTGATGTAGAACCCGTTCATGAGATGGAAAAAGTACTATTTGCGGCAGACGAACTGACAGGTCTGATCTGGGCGGCTGCGTTGATGCGTCCGTCAAAAAGTACAAAAGATATGGAATTAAAATCTCTGAAGAAAAAATATAAAAGCAAAGGATTTGCTGCGGGATGTTCAAGAGAAGTCATTGAAAGAGGTGCAAAGCAACTGGGCTGGGAACTTGAAAAGCTTCTTACCATGACCCTGCAGGCAATGGCAGCATCTGAAGATACGATCCGGGCTGAGATGGAAGAAGAACAGGAATAGGGAAGCACATAGGAATTGAACAGAATTCCACCTGATAAAGAAAATGATTGGAGAGGTAAAGAAGGCTGCAAAAGCATTTGAAAGAAATGTTTTTGCAGCCTTCTTATATAAAAAGCAAGGGGAACAAGCAAAGTGATGGAACAAGCACGATAAAATTGTATAAAATAACAAAAATAAATAAAAAGAAACGCCGATATTGAAAAAAAAGAAGAAAAAAGATATAATTATATGCAAAAGGAAAATGGCACAGAGATAAAAAATAGGCAAAATATCTAATGGCATGGAGGGGCGAGTTTATGAAAAACAAATTAAAGCGAGTTACCATTGCAACTTTATCTGCTTGTATGATTGCAAATGCGGTACCGATACCGGGGAATGTAGCAAAGGCAGCGGTGACGCAGGAGATGATCGATTTTACCGACGAGAACAGTCAGGGCGGCTGGGTAAAAGATGGGGCAAATGGAACGATCACTTTCCAAAATGGTGAGGGTGATGATGGATTTATGGTACTTGAGTCTGCAGGAGAGTCCTTTTTCAAATATGGAAATTCCAAAACCCGTCAGGATGGAATTCTTGAAATGGATCTTACCCTGACGAAAGGACCGAATGGGGCGAGAATGTTGATTTTGTTCCGTTACAATTCTTCCTCTGACTGGGAAGGAATTGGAGTAGACGGTACTCACTGGTTCTGGCAGAAAGGTTCTTCTAACTGGGGAGATCTTAATTCCACAAAGACGACGTTTGATGCATCAGATATAAACCAGAAGCATCATATCAAACTGGAGTATCGTGGAAAGCAGATCAAGGTTTACCAGGATGGAGAGGTGATTATTGATCAGACAGTAGATGCATTTAGTGATACGATGTCCGGACAGATTGGAATGAGAGTCTGGGGAGAACCAACAGAAACCCATGGATGTGCTTTGAAGTTTGACAATATAAAAACTTCCGATATTTTTTCAGCAGTTTCGATTGATCCGAAAAGTGTGAAACTTGAACAGGATACAGCGGCAGCACAAGATATTGAAGTGGCAATAACAGGCGAGAATACATTAAGTGCGATTAAAAATGGATCAGAGGTATTGGAAAGGGGAACGGATTATACTGTAAATGGTCAGAATGTCACAATTAAGACAACTTATCTTGAAAAGATCAAAAGTCAATCCAGTACAAAGCTGGTTTTTGAATTCGAAGATGGGCAGACACAGACATTCACGATTAATATTAACATTCCGGAACCGACGGTATCCTATACAAGAAATTTTGCGGCAGACGGAGCAGACGGCTTTACGAAAAAGAGTGGAAGCGGTTCTATGAGTCTGGAAAATGGTGCCATGAAGCTTCAGGGAGATGGCGTATTTATTGATGATAATTCGGCAAGCCTGAAAGACCAGGAAATTGAATTTACATACGATCCAATGAATGATAATTGTGGATATGGGGCAGTTCTCCGGTATGTAAGTGATAATGAGTATTTCTATGTTGGACCGTCTTCACAGAATAATCAGCATTATACCAGATGGAATATCTGGAATGCACAGGGACAGTCACTTCTTGGAAGTGAATATAATGACAGTGGTTTTATTCTTGCAAATAGAGTGGTTCCATATAAGATAAAAGTAAGGATTGTGGACAAGTATGTGACAGTATTTGTTGATAATGAGGAAATTCTTAATAGAGAACTTAGTAATGTTACGACAAATCCGGGAAAAGTGGGATTCAGAACCGGAAGTAATAATGGAATGCTCATCCAGAAGTTTACGCAGGAGAATGCAGCTGTACCGACAGTTGTGGAAAATACAGAGCCTGTAACAATTCAGTCAGATGCCATGACAGTCCGTCTGGACCGTGCATTCCCACGGGTAATCGATTATACATTAAAGAACGGTGGGGAGACTGTAAAAGGACAGGAACTTGCATTACATCAGATTGAGTTAAATAATAAACTTTATACACCGGATGTTACAGCAGATATCAGTGAGAATAAAGCAGTTTATCATGTGTCAGAGGCGACGACAGGAATTTCATTTGATGTTATATTTACTGTAGAAGGAAATGTCCTTTCTATGAATGTAAAAAATATAGTTGATGATCAGACGAAACTGTACACTTTGAATTTCCCGCGTCACAGTTTGATTTCTATGTCAAGTAAAGATGCGGACGGAAAGCTGACTGTAAATAATTATCAGGGACAGAATGCGATTTCGCTTTCTTCAGCCAATGCATCAGAAGCATATAATGAGACGACGCTTGCAGTGTTAAGTAATCGGAATGTTGCTGCTGCATTAAGTGGAGAATCATATAAAAACCGTCATGAAGTAGCATACCAGACGTTTGCGGCAGGAGACCATAATTCTACAGGTTTATGGATGAATGAGTATACTTACCGTGGACTGGATGGAGAGATAATGTATCTGCCTGCAGTCAAGGTAGCGGTCACAGCAGATTGCAATGGAGATGGAAAAGTAGACGCTCAGGATGGTGCGATTGTACTTCGGGATAAGTGCATGACCAGAAAAAGTGGAGCGGACGAAGTGACAGACTCCTGGACAATGATCGCAATGAATGTAGGATCAGAAGCTCAGTATCCATTTCTCCGTATTTTGGATAATGTGAAGAAGATGTATCTGGCTACAGATGGATTTGGGCAGAATATTATTATCAAGGGATATCAAGGTGAAGGACATGATTCATCTCATCCGGATTATGCAAATTATAATAAGCATGCCGGTGGTCTGGAAGATTTCAATACTTTGCTGAGTGAGGCAGAAAAGTATAATGCACAAATAGGTATTCATGTAAACCAGACAGATACTTACCCGGAAGCTCCGCAGTATGGAAAGCTTGCAGCAAGCCTTCCGGCCTGGGATTGGTATGATAGTTCAAAAGGCATTATTCGTGAGAACGACGATCTTGACACATCAGAAAATGGATTGGATGGACGTTTTTCGCAATTATACGATAAAGATACGCAGGGAAAGATTGATACGACATATGTAGATGTATTCTTTGGAACAAGATGGCCGATGTATAAATTAATACAGAATATAAAAGGCCGCAACATTATTCTTGGAACAGAGAATCCTGATGAAATGGTTTCCCACAGTGTATTTATCCATGGTATTCAGACCGGGGCAGGCAACTTTAAAGGAGCAGGAAATCTGGTTCGTTTTGTAGAGAACAACCAGTCTGATATTTTCCAGGGAACAACTTTGTTCAGAGGAATACAATCGAGAAACAACGGCGGCGATACAGGCGGAGCAAGCAAAGGTGGTGCTGGTATTGACGGTTGGCAGCAGTCTTCACAGGGAAATAATGCAGCAAGTATGAATGATTCGCTGGATACATTTTATTGCGAAGTACTTCCGGCTAAGTTCCTTGCACAGTATCCGCTGATGCAGTATGAAAGCGAATCGCGGGCAGTTCTGGGAAATAGTAACGAAGTAGTAACTGAGATCGTGAATAACGTTAATGTTATTACGCTGGACGGTGAAAAAGTTGCCGAAGGAAATAAGATTTTCATTCCATGGGAAAAGGATGATGATGAGCAGGGTAAGATTTATCATTATAATAAAGATGGAGGTTCAAGTACCTGGACACTTCCGGAATCCTGGGGAAATGTAACTGAGGTAACGATTTATAAACTGTCTGCAGAAGGAAAATCTGATAAGAAAACGCTTCCTGTGACAGGACGTAAAGTAACAATTGATGCGACAGCAAAAACAGGATATGTACTTTACAAAGAGGATGCTGTAAAAGTTGATACGGCTGATACAATGGAGTGGTCTACAGGATCTCCTGTGAAAGATATGGGATTCGATTCCTATAATTTTGATGAGTGGAAACCATCATCTACATCTGATAGTGTAGATCATATAAAGATTAAGGATAATAGTCTTGGAAATGCACACCTTTATATAGAGGGAACAAAAGATGGACAGGTAAGTCAGACTTTAACAGGTCTGGTTCCGGGGCAGGCTTATTCGGCATCTGTATGGTGCATTACTGATGATGGACGAAAAGCATCAATTGAGGTAAAGAACGGGGACGAAGTAGTTTCAAATTATATGGAACAGAGTAATGTCACGTATGGAGTTCATCATAATGATAAATATTTGACTAAGGCTCAGCGTATGCAGGTACGTTTTACTGCGGCATCTGACACGGTCAAATTAACGCTTTCTGCAGCAGCAGGAAAAAGCGATACATCGGTTGTTGACTTTGATGATGTGCGGGTGGCAAAAGTTGATGCTTCTACTAACCCGGATTCGAATAAGTATACTTATTGGGAGGATTTTGAAAATGTAGATCAGGGCTTTGGAGTATTTGTGTCTACGGAGTCTGATCAGTCGCATTTATCTCAGAAAAATCCAGTGAATCCAGAGTATACGACGGATGTGATTGATGGAAACTATTCTTTGAAGATTCGTGCAAAAGATTATATGAGAACCATTCCATCAACGGTTAGATTTAAACCGAATACAGAGTATAAAGTAGGCATTGAATATAAAGCACCAAGTGCAAATGCGTTTACTTTTGCAGTAAAATCTGATAAGGCTTCAAAGACGCTTGCAAGTGCGGTGGCAAATGCCCAGAGTGGAAAGCTTGTTCTCGAGTTTACAACAGGTGATGAAGAAGACTGCTATGTAGATATTACAGGACAGAGCAGTGAATATTATGTTGATAATTTCTATGTAGAAGAGGCATACATCCCGGCAGACTTTTCAGAGTTACAGAAGGCAGTAGATGAGGCAGAAAAATTAGACAGAACGGTATATATGACAGAGTATTATGCCGGTCTGGACAAGATTCTTGCGGAGGCTGAGAAAGTACTTGACAATCCACGGACAGAGCAGAGTGAGGTTGATGAGATGACCCAAAAAGTGAGGGATGCAATAAATGCATTACAGCCACTTGCGACAAATGCTGACTTTGCAGTACTGGAAAAAGCAGTAGAGGAAGCTGAGAAAATTATAGTAAAAGATTATAAAGACACATCGGATTTTGAAAGTGCATTAGCTGCTGCAAAACTTCTTTTGGAAGGCAAGGAAACGAAAAAGGAACTTAAGCATACAGAGGTAGCAACAGCAACTGATACGCTCGTTGAGAAGCAGAAAGCACTAAAACCGGTAGATCCAAAACCGGTTGACCCAGATCCGGTAGATCCAAAACCGGTAGATCCGAATCCGGTAGATCCAGATCCGGTTGCCCCAGGCAAGCCATCTACTCCGGATAATTCGAATGGTGCAGGACAGACGACAGGAAGTGGCAAGCCATCTGCTGACCAAAAAAATCCGGCGATGGGTACAAAAAAATCTGGAAAAGCAACAAAAACCGGCGATACAACTCCGGTTGTACCGGTGGCAGGAGGGGTACTGGTCTCTGCAATGATGCTTCTTGCAAATTTTCTCAAAAAGAAAAAAGACAATTGAGATGAAAGAGTGATGTTTGAATAAAAAATATGCGCCGTTCAGGCAGACAGGAACAAGAAAACCTGTTGCCTGAAGGAGCATATTTTATCTTAAGCACTCTTTGCATTTCCACTGACCAAGGCCTCATATTCACGCAGCTTCTCTTTCGCCTGTGGAGTTAAGTGCCTTGGAACTTCAATCTGAACCGTTACATACTGGTCACCGTGAACCGAAGGGTTCTTCATGGAAACAATTCCCTTTCCTTTCAAACGGATTTTAGAACCGGACTGTGTACCCTCACGGATCTTACAAAGCACATTGCCATATAAAGTCTGAACCAGTGCTTCACCACCAAAGACAGCCGTCGTGAAAGGTACAGTAATTGTCGTATAGACATCCGTTCCCTTTCGCTCGTATCCCGGTTTGTCAGCGACCTTGACCTTCAACATCAGATCCCCGGCATCTCCGCCATTTGTACCGGGCATTCCCTTGCCACGGAGACGGATCGTCTTACCGGTGTCGATTCCTGCAGGAATATGAACCTTCAGTGACTGGGAAGAATTTCCCGGAGCATTTGGATCCTGTAATGTAATGACCTTGTCACAGCCAAAAGCAGCTTCATCAAAGCCAACGGTTACTTCTGCATTCAGATCGGATCCCTTTGACTGAAAACCACCGGACTGGAACCCACCATGGAAGCCGTTCCCAAAACCGGAAGAAGTCTTGCGGGATGTTCCTCCGTGGAACATATTTCCGAAAATATCTCCGAACATATCATCCATATTACCACCCTCAAAGTGGTATTCCTGATACCCACCGTTTCCGGTAAAACCGCCACCACTGAAACCACCACTGCCAAAACCATTGCTGCCAAATCCGGCTCCACCAAAGCCACTTCCATAGAATCCACCATGGAAACCACTGGTGCCGGCTCCACCGGCAGCACCGCTCTGGTCAAATGCAGCGTGACCAAATTGGTCATAAAGTTTCTTCTTTTCAGGATCACTCAGGATATTATAAGCTTCAGTGATCTCTTTAAATTTCTTTTCAGCTTCTTTATCACCGGGATTCGTATCCGGGTGATACTTTTTAGCAAGCTTTCTGTAGGCTTTTTTTATTGCTGACGGATCAGCACCTTTCGCCAGTCCGAGCAGTTCATAGTAATCTCTTTTCATAGACTCACCCTCATATCTTTCCGTTACATTTGTATCATCTGATCTGCATTACTTTTTACACTATTGTATGCAAAGAAACAGTACGATTCATACTGTTCTATATGTAATATAGCAGAGAGAATAAAAGCAGTCAAGGGAGAAATGAAAAGAATGTTCCGAATTAGACAAAATAAGCGTGGGAATCAACCGAAAAGAACGAGTTGAAAAATTCTGCTGTTGTTATAATAGTATTAAGTCAGAGTGGGTAAGTTCGTGCGTAGAAAGAACAAGATTTCAGAACAGGAGGGGATGCGGAGTATGAAGAATCGAAAAAAGCAGTTCCTGAAGATCGGAATTGCAGTATTGGTGATCGCGGTTGCGGGAATTGTTGCCGGGGTCGTCCGATACAGAATTGATAATCGATTCGATTTAACTGTTGGGGGGCATACAATCAGTAAAGATGAATATGTGAACTGCATGAAATCTGTAGAGTATGATACAGAGGTGCAGATTCAGCAGGACTATGATGCCGTTTATGAAGATGGCTTCTGGGAGAAAAAGTATGATGGAAAATACGGCTACGAAATTCTGACGGAAAATACAGTGGAACAGTTGAAATACATCCATGCGGTCTATGACCTTGCAGAAGAATGTGGTGATGTATCAGACAGCAGTTATGAGGCTTTGGAAAAGCGTTGGAAAGACGAAAATGCAAAGCGGAGTGAAAAGGTTGAAAATGGGGAAGTGGTCTATGGACTGAAAGAGTATACTTTTCAGATTTATCTCCAGTATGAAATGAGTACACTCAAAGAAAAATACTGCAATGATGATACCCGTGAGGGCATGGAACTGACAGAGGACGAGATACTGGAACACTACAACAGCCGTGAGTGGATCTTCGGGGACAGCGAAGAGAATGCTGATCTGGAGACAGCAAGAATTGCGGTGGAACGTGAGTTGCGTGAAAAGAAATATGATGACATCATCACGCAGCGTGAAACTGATTCTCAGGTGGACGGAAACATGGCAGATGTAAACCGGTTTACCTTGAAGAATATAAAATGATGGAAGGAGCAATATTATGAAGAAGAAATGGATGAGCGGTGCTCTGGCTCTTCTGCTTGCAGGAACTACGGTTGCATCAATGACGCCGGCAGTTGCTGTTAATGCTGAAGGACAGAACACTGCAACAGGAACAACATATTATGTTGATTCCGAAAATGGAAATGCCGATAAAAATGCAACAGGTACTTCCAAAGATGATGCATTTAAAACTCTGGCACAGGTAAATGCAGTGAATCTTCAACCAGGAGATCAGGTACGTTTTAAGAGAGGATCTGTCTTCAATGGAGAGGCACTTCATTTTACGAAGGAGGACAGCGGTAGTGCAGATGCATCGGTTGTTATTTCAACTTATGGAGATGAGAGTGCAGCCAGACCGCAGATCAATACAAATGGTCAGGGACGCTGGAATCTGAACTATGGAAATCCACTGGATAACCAGAACCATAAATGGAAAGGTGAAGTATCTTCCTGTATTCTGATTGAGGATACAGAATACATTGAGATCAATGGTCTGGAACTGACGAACAACAGAGCGACAGATAAAGTACCGGAAACAGATTCAAATGGTAATGTACGTGACTACAATGATGCTTATGCAATGGACAGAACCGGTGTTGCCGGAGTTGCAAAAGATAATGGAACAGTAGATCATATCGTACTGAATGATCTTTACATTCATGATGTAACAGGTAACGTCTATAATAAGCACATGACCAATGGTGGTATCTACTTTATCATGGAGAAACCGACAAATGAGGCAACAACAGGTGTTGCAAGATACAATGATGTTAAGATTAAGAATTGCTATCTTGATACAGTAAACCGGTGGGGAATCGCAGTTGGATATACCTATCAGTGGGGAAGATTCACAAATGCTTCTCTGTCAGATGAGGTGATGTCTACATATGGAGCATCCAAGGTTGTAATCGAGAATAACTACCTGAACAATGTCGGTGGAGATGCGATTACAACAATGTACTGTGACAATCCTTTGATCCAGTATAATGTGTCAGAGAATGCAGCAAAGCAGATTAATAAAACAGACTACTCACAGCAGCAGCCAAGTCTGGATGCAAATGGAAATGAGACTGGTAAACAGGACGTTGGAGCAGGACGTGTGGCAGCAGGTATCTGGCCATGGAAGTGTAAAAATGCCATTTTCCAGTACAATGAATGCTTCGCAACGCTGAATGCATCCAGCGGTAATGGTGACGGACAGCCTTGGGATGCTGACTACGGTGATGGAACAAACTATCAGTACAACTACAGTCACGGTAATACGGCAAGTACGATCATGTTCTGTGGACCGCAGTCCATCAATAATACATTCCGTTACAACATCAGCCAGAATGAAGATATGGGACCGCTGGATCCTGCTGGAAATACAGGAAATTGTCAGGTTTACAATAATACCTTCTATATTAAAGCGGGACTGAATACAATCTGGCATAGAAGTCATGGAAATGGTGGACCGGTTACAGCAGAAAATAATATTTTCTATTTTGCAGGAAGTACACCGGCAACAGTTTCAAACTGGAATCCGAGCAACAATAAAGTATTCGACAACAACCTGTACTACAATGTATCCAATTATCCAACTGATGCAAATGCAGTAAAGGTATCCGCAGGAACAGCAGTACTTGTTGATGCAGGTTCAGGTCCGGTTGCAGCAGCAGAGGACAAGCAGGCAAGACTGCATGAAGATCCGACAGCTACTACAGAATTTGACGGATACAAGCTGGCAGCAAACTCCCCGGCTATCAATGCTGGTAAAGTAATTGTTGACAGAAATGGTTATTCTATCGATCATGACTTCTTCGGACATGCAATCACAGCAGTACCGGAAATCGGAGCAGCAGAAAGTGATGCAGTTACAGCACTTGTACTTCGTTCCAATACATACACAATTTCAGGAACAAATGTAAGTGATCTTCCGAAGAATACAACAGTAGAGCAGTTCCGCAACAACATCATCGTTGATACAGGTGTTACAGTTACTGTAAAAAATGGTGATAAAGTTCTTGGCGATGCAGATATCGTGAAAGGTGGAGCAACCGTCGTTCTTTCTTATGAAGGAATGGAGGATGTAACTTATACGGTAGTTGCAAGTTCTGATAAAGAACTGAAATCTTCTTACTACATGGTAAGCGGAAAGACACTGAGTGTTCCTTATACAACAGCAAATGCTACAACAGTCAGCGAGCTGAAGAAGAACATCACAGTAGCTGATACAGCAACAGTTTCCGTACTGAACAATGGAACAGCATTAGCTGACGGAGATGCAGTAACAGCAGGAATGACAGTACGCATCACGGCTGAAGATGGAACAACAAATGACTATACGGTAGCTCAGAAGAATACATACAACTGGACACTGGACTATGCAGGACAGCAGCAGGGAAATGTATGGTTTGCACAGCAGAAGAACGGTAATGGCGACTGGGCTGATATGACAGCTTATGATAATACTTATCCGAACTGGGTACTGAATACATACTATGGTGTTGGTGTAGATGCTCCAAATCACAGTACAGCAATGAGCGATTCCATTCATGGACTGATCTCTGCTCCACCGCAGACTTCTTATTCGACAGCAATGGTATTCAGAGCACCGAAGAGCGGTACAGTATCCTTCAATGTAAAAGATGGTGAGCCGTATCTGCGTCAGGCTGGAAACTCAGGCGGAACAGTTACATTAAGCCTTCTTGTAAATGATACAGTAAAACAGAGTGTAACACTTTCAACAAGTAATCAGAAAGCAGCAGACTGGGCAAATTTTGATGAGATTGAACTGAACAAGGGCGATGTGATCCGCGTAACAGCAAGCTGCAACAGCAATCCAAGCAAGCCGTCTGTTCATGTTACTCCGATCATCACATACGTTGACAAGGCAGTAGTTGATACAGAAGCACCGGATGCTCCGACAGCAGTAAGAACAGCAGATGTTACAGAGACAACAGCTCATGTTGCATGGGAAGCAGCTCTGGATAACGTTGCAACAACTGGATACAACGTATATGTAAACGGAGAAAAGGTAAACACAGAACTGGTAACAGCTACAGAGTATGATCTGACAGGTCTTACACCAGCTACAGATTACAGCGTAGAGATTGAAGCAGTAGATGCAGCAGAAAATGTATCTGAGAAATCAGAGGCAGCTACATTTACAACAGCAAAGGCAGTCGATACAGAAGCACCAAGCGTTCCGACAGACGTAAAAGCATCTGATGTTACAAAGACAGGTGCAACTGTTACATGGACAGCTTCTACAGATAATGAAGGAGTTGCCGGATACAATGTATATGTAAACGGAACTCAGGTAAATGATACACTGGTAGCAACAACAGAATATGTTCTGACAGGCCTTACAGCAGGTACAGAATATACAGTAAAGGTTGAAGCAGTTGATACAAATAATAATGTATCAGAGAAAGCAGCAGTTACATTTACAACAGAAAAAGATGCTGTAAATCCTGACCCGACAGTTGTTGACAAGACAGAACTCAAGGCAACTACAGCAAAGGCCGATACAGCACTTGCAGCAACAGACAAGTACACAGCAGAATCACTGAAAGCCCTGCAGGCAGTTTACGATCAGTACGCATCCGTTCTGAATGACGAAAATGCAACGCAGGCTCAGGTTGACGAAGCAAATAAAGCCATCGCAAAAGCCCTCAATGCTCTTGTAGAAAAGAAGACAGATGACGGAAAGAAAGACGACGGCAACAAGGGTGACAATAAGAAGGATGATACAAAGGTTGACGACAACAAGAACAACAATTCTTCTAATACATCCAAGTCTGACAATAAGACTACAACAAAGGTAGACAATACTAAGAAAGCAGCTAAGACAGGCGATACAACAAACGTGGCAGTTTGGGCATTCGCACTGGCAGCATCCGCAGCGGCAGCAGGCGTTGTAGTAAAGCGTAAAAAAGAGAACTAAAAGTTTCTCGGTTTTGCAAATCTGAAACTCAGAAAAAAAACGGGGGAGGGGAGTTATGAAAAATGCTGATCTCCTCCGCTTTGATAACATAATGGGAGGAAAGAAATGAAGAAAAAGACCCTTTCAATGGTTATGGGACTTATTCTCGGAGTGACAACTGTATTTGGTTCCATCGGGACTACAGCAGTAACGGTATCTGCAGCTTCCGGTGAAGTGACAGACGCTGACTGTGCAGACAATAATACAGATGCACCGGCTGCTGATAAAGTTGTACCGGATGCCAACCAGTACAAGTATCAGAAAGATGAACTTGCAGCATTCTGTCACTTCGGACCAAATACCTTCAATGAGGTAGAGTGGGGCGAACATTACGGAGACAGATCACCGGCAGATATCTTTACCCTGTCAAATGATTTTGATGCAGATACACTGGTAAGTACTCTGAAAAATGCAGGGTTCAAGAAAATTATTGTAACTGCAAAGCATCATGATGGTTTCTGTATCTGGAACAGTGCCTATACAGATTACTGTGTAAAGAATACAAATTATAAGAATGGTGAAGGAGATGTCCTTGCTGAAATCTCCGCAGCCTGCACAAAGTATGGTCTGGACATGGGACTCTATCTGTCACCATGGGATATCCATGAACCATCTTACGGATATTATGATGCAAATAGAAATCCAACAACAAAAGAGAATGATGTGCTTGACTACAATGATTACTACAATAATCAGTTAACAGAAATTCTCAGCAATGACAAGTACGGTAACAACGGACATTTCGTAGAAGTATGGATGGACGGAGCAAAGGGAAGTGGTGCGAATGCACAGGAATACGACTTCACAAGATGGTTCAATACCATTCAGAAATACGAAGGAAAAGCAGCTAAGTATGATGCAGACTGTATGCTGTTCGGAGCTGGTGCCTATACAACAGTTCGCTGGATCGGAAATGAAGATGGTGTAGCTCATGAAAATACCTGGTCAAAATCAAACGTAAATGTTAATGCAAATACGATTGACAGCAACGGAAGCACACCGTATACAAAGGGATACGAGAATGGTAACAAATGGACTGTACCGGAGTGTGACGGACGTATCACATCCGGATGGTTCTGGGGAACAAATAAGTGTACTCCGAAGACGATTTCTCAGCTTGCAACAATGTATTTTGATTCAGTAGGACATAATGCAACCATGCTTCTGAATGTGCCTCCGAACAATCAGGGTACAGTAGACCAGGCAATTCTGGACAGAGTAACTGAATTTGGAAATAATATAGAAGAAACATTCCGCACAAACCTTGCGAAAGCAACAGGAACAACGATCACAGCATCCAATGTCCGTGGAAATGATGTTGATTTCAAACCGGGCAATGTAGTAGATGGTGATGATGCAACATACTGGACAACAGATGACGGCACAAAGAGCGGAAGTCTGACGATCAAATGGGATACTGCAAAGAAATTTGATGTAGTTTCTATTGAAGAGGCAATCCAGAAAGGACAGCACATTAACAGCTATACAGTTGAGTATAAGACATCCGACAGTGCAAACTGGCAGACACTCAAGACCGGTGTTACGATCGGAGCAAAGAGACTGATCAGAACCTCTCCTGTATCAGCAACCCAGGTAAGAATCACTGTAGGAACATCTGAAGGAAAAGTTCCGATGTTAAGTGAAGTGGGTGTATACAAGGCAAGTGAAGGATTCCAGTTAGCAGGTTCTGCACCGGAGGGAATGGAGACAACAAGTGTCAATGATACAACAAAGTTTACATTCAGTTCTACAGGATGGAATCCGCAGACAGGAAGCCAGTACATCAATGGACAGAATACATGGTCCAATAAAGCAGATGCATCCTTTACTTATACGTTTAAAGGAACAAAAGTCTATCTGATGGGAACAAAAGACCCGAGTCATGGTCAAGCGGATGTTTATATTGATGATGTAAAGGTAGAAACGATCAATACAAATGCAACAAGCAGATCCACAGGAACAAAGATTTTTGAATCCGCAGATCTGACAGACGGTCAGCATACACTGAAAGTTGTTGCGAAGACAAGTGCAGCAATCGGTGTAGAGGCAGCTTACGTGATCAATAACGGTGGCGTAGGAATGATTGAACTTGAAAATTCAGCATATACAATGAACGAAAACTCCTCACTGGATGTCAAAGTGAAACGTGTTGGTGGAACAAAGGGAACGATCACAGCAAAGATCCAGCCAAATCCGGGAAGTGCAATCCAGGATGACTTCGATACAGAAAATGCACCAACAGTAACGCTGAATGAGGGAGAATCAGAAGTAACTGTTCCGAGTGCAGCGATTACAAGTCGTAATACCAATACGACAGGTGACCGTGTATTCTCAATCGAACTGACAGAGCAGAAACCGAATAACGCAATCATCGGTTTCAACGGTTCTGCAAGAATCACGATCAAAGATGCAGATGCAATCAACAGTGAGAAACTTCAGACGCTGGTTAATCAGTCAGCAGAACTGAAAGAAAATCTGTATTCAGGCGGCTGGGATACATTTGCAGCAGCACTGAAAGCAGCACAGGAAGCACTGGCAAATGAGAGTGCAACAGATGCAACGATCAGAAATGCATATACAGCACTTGAAACTGCAAAGAATGCTCTTGTAGCACGTACAAAATATACAACAGATGACAGATTCCAGTTCCCATGGAAGACAGGAACAAGTGCAACCCTGGAAGCAGAGTTTGCTACAACCATTACAGAAGCCTGCGGAGCAACTCAGTGGAGATGTGAAATTGGAACAGGTGACTGGGCAAGTAACGGTAAGTTTATCAATTCATTGAATAAAACAAATACAGGTACAGATAAAGTTGAGTATGCATACAATGCAAAAAAACCAGGTACATATCACGTGGTTGCAACTTATCGTAGTGGAGACACCAATAATGGAAATAAACTTGCATGGTCAGAAGCAAACAATAAGATTACGGCAGGAAATATAACAACTCCACATACAAAAGTAAATAATGTGCTTTCTGTTGGTACAGTTGAGTTTGATATTGTTGTAACAAAAGCAGGAGAAGGAACTCTGATCCTTCAGCCGGTAGACAACAGCGGTGCACCGCAGCTTGATAAACTTGAAATTACACCAAAGAACGTTGCAGTTGAGTCTTATGATATCACAGCAACAGCAGGTGAAGGCGGTACGATCACAGCAGAAGGTCTTGCAGACGGCAAGGTATCTGTTACAGAAGGTGAAAGTGCAACATTCACGATCACGGCAAATGATGGATATGAAGTCAGCGATGTTAAAGTTGACGGAACATCCGTAGGAAAGAGAACTTCCTATACATTTGAAAATGTAACTGCAGCTCATACAATTGAGGCAACATTTGCATTTACAAATTATACAGCAGCAAATCCATTTGAATTCCCGACAACAAAGGGAACAACAAAGACTCTGGAGGCAGAGTACGCAACAGAACTGATCAACAGCAATGATTCCGATTCTGATCCGAGCTGGCCGCTTAGTCTTGCAGATGGCGACTGGGCAAGCAATGGAAAATTCCTGAACTGTATGGCATACAAAGATTATGCAAAATATGCATATGTTGCAACAGTTCCGGGAACATACACTGTAACGGGTACCTACCGTGCCGGAGCAGCAAACAAACTTGCATTCTCAGAAGAAAATGGAAAGATCACAGCTACTCAGGTTGACTGCCCGTCAACAAGTGAGAACAGTTCACTGACAGTAAAGACATTTACTCTTACGATCGAAGTAACAGAAGCCGGAGCAGGAACACTTGTTCTTACAGCACCGGATACAAGTAAAGGTCCACAGCTCGACAAACTTGCTATTGTACTTACAAAGACAGCAGACGAAGCTGACCTTACAGAACTTCAGACAGCGATCACAAATGCAGAGGCAATCCTCAATGCAGCAGATAAAGATAAATATTCTGCAGCGGCACTTGTAGAGCTTCAGGAACTTGTAAATGCAGGAAAGCAGTTGACAACAGCAAGCTCTCAGGCAGATGTAGATGCGAAGAAAGCTGAGATCACAGCAAAGATTGCTGACATCCAGACTCAGTTCACAATTACAGCAACAGCAGGTAATGGTGGAAAGATCGCACCGACAGGAGCAACAAATGTTTACAAAGGAACATCCAAAGCATTCACGATCACACCGAATGACGGATATCATGTAGACAGCCTTACAGTAGATGGAACTGCAGTTGACGTTGTAACAGAATATACATTCTCAGACGTAACAGCAAACCATACGATTGCAGTAACATTTGCAAAAGATGCAATGACAGTTGCAAAGGAAAATCTGCTTGCAGCAATCAATACAGCAAATGAGAAGCTCGCACAGACAGACGCTTATACACCGGCTTCTCTGGAAGCACTTCAGAATGCTGTAGATGAAGCTCAGACAGTTTACAACAAAGCAGATGCAACTCAGACAGAAGTTGACAATGCAAAAGCAAATGTAGAAGCTAAGATTGCAGCACTGAAAGAGAAGGCAGACAAATCTGCACTGAGACTTGCAGTGAAAGCAGCAGAGGGTGAAGCAGCCCTGACAGATAAGTATACAGAAGAATCCATCGCAGCTCTTCAGACAGCAATTGATGCAGCCAATAGAGTTCTGGCTGATGACAACGCAACCCAGGCAGAGGTAGATGCACAGGTTGAAGCTGTAAATGCAGCAAAGGCAGCACTCGAAGAGAAGAAAGCACCGGTTGTAAAAGAGGAGCTTGAAAAGGCGGTTGCAGATGCAACAGAAGTTGTCGGAGCAACAGACAAGTATACAGAAGCATCACTTGCAGCTCTTCAGTCAGCAATCGATGCGGCAAATGCAGTTCTTCAGAATTCAGATGCAACTCAGGATGAGATTGATGCAGCAGTACAGGCTGTAAAAGAAGCAAGAGCAGCCCTGAAAGCAAAAGATGATGATAAGAAGGACGACAGCAATAAGGATGATGACAAGAAAGACGATAATAACGGATCCGATAATAATGGCGGAAATAACAACGGCAATGCGAATAACGGATCAAATAATAATGGTTCTTTCAACAATGGATCATCCAATAACGGTACTGCAAATGGTACATCAAATGTAGCGAAAGCAGCCAAGACTGGTGATACATCAAATGTAGCAGGAATGGCAATGCTTTGCCTGGCAGCAGGACTCGTTGCAGTAATGGCAAGGAGAAGAAGAACAAACTAATCTGAAGTGAGTTCCGAATTTTCAATGCAATAAAAGAATAAAAAATTCCTTCCGGGGGTTTCCTGGAAGGAATTTTTTTGTGGTTTTTATTTCAAAATCGCTTTTCTGTAATGGGATGGTGTTGCATTGATTACATTCATAAAGACCTTAGAATAATGCTGGGAATCTTTGAATCCGACCTGCAGAGCGATTTCTGTCAGCGTTAGACTTGTATTCTGCATTAACTCGATGGAACGGTTGATCCGGTAAATGTTAATGTAATTAGAAAGGGTTACCCCCATATAATTTTTGAAGATCTTACTCAGATAGCGGACAGAGATATGCAGCTGCAAGGCGATATCCTCCTGACGGATCTTCTGGGTAAAATTTTCCCGAATGTAATTCAGTGTATAAGCAACATAGCTGTTCTGAAGCTGTGGTTCGGAAAATCCATGCTCTGTCTCTGTATGGTCAAGGATATACAACATCAGGTTCATCAGTGCAACGTTAATATTTGCAGCAGAGAACAGACTGTTGGATGAAGCATAGAGAGTAATGAGCTTCTGAAGATGTTCGTCGATGACTGGATCAGATTCCATCCGGTAATAGAACTGGGCAGAAAAGAGGATCGCATGCATCAGGGTGATAGGAAAAACTCCCTCATCTTCAAGAACAATCGTGGAAAACATCTCAGGGTTAAAGTGAATATGCTGAAATTCACAGTCAGATGTGTCATTCAGATAAAAAGAATGAACTACATCGGGGAGTAACATGATAAATTCGCCCGCTGTACAGTGGATCGTTTCCGACTGAATATCCATATAACATTCACCGGAAAGAATCCGATAAATCTCAATATTTGTATGTAAGTGCCGGGCAAAACTATAACCGGCTTTACGATATTCAACAACAGCACCGGACAGGATGGAATCGGACAATGTCATCAATCCAGGTACTTCGTGTTCCTGAATCTTAGTCTCCTCAGCAGGAGGAGTAGAATGTTTATTTACTGACTGAACAGTAGTTTTTTTCTTCATGTGTAAAAAAAGCCTCCATAGATAAGCACAATTAATAAGCGTTAATCTGTATTATAACAGAAATAAAGAAAAAATGTACCGAAAAATACAAAAAATGTGAATATTTTTTTAAAAAATATAAATAAAATGTAAATTCAGAGGTTCTGAATTTGACAAAATAAGCGATTATAAAGAGTAAATTAAACAAGCACATTCAAAAGAAAAGTTTTATAATGTAGATAATTGGACATTGGGATGAGTCTGCCCATAGGAATCGAAGGCAGAGGAATTTCATGACAATAAATTAAGATACATCAGAAACGTATCAGAAAGGGGTATTATGAGAAGAAAAATGAAATGGCGGGTACTTGCAAGTGCCTGTGCAGCAGCAATGGCTGTGACGTCTCTGCCGTATATGGCAACGCAGGTCAATGCGGAACCGGCCGCTGTAACGCAGCAGACCGGTGACAATGATCTGAAGCTGTGGTATACGAGTCCGGCAGATATTACCAAGTATTACGAAGGTTGGCAGGAAAAGTCACTTCCGATCGGTAATGGTGCAATCGGTGGAACGGTATTCGGCGGAATCACCAGAGAGCGTATCCAGCTGAATGACAAATCGCTTTGGTCAGGAGGACCAAGCACCAGCAGACCGAATTACAATGGAGGTAACCTGGAGAACAAGGGAAATAACGGAGCGACTATGACATCAATCCACAACTATTTCGCAAATGGCCAGGACAGCTCCGCAATCAGTCTTGCAAACAGCAACCTGGTCGGTGTAAGCGATGATGCAGGAACCAATGGATATGGATATTACCTGAGCTGGGGAAATATGTATATTGATTTCAAAAATGTATCATCTAACAACGATGTGACGAATTATACCCGTGACCTGGATCTGAAAACAGCCATCGCAGGTGTAAACTATGACAAGGGAAGTACTCATTATTCAAGAGAGAACTTCACAAGTTATCCGGACAATGTTATTGTTACACATATCACAGCAGACGGTTCTGAAAAGATCAGTCTGGATGTAAGTGTAGAACCGGATAATAGCAGAGGAAGTGCTATTAATGGGATTGGCGATAGCAGCTATCAGAGAACATGGGATACAACCGTGTCAGATGGACGGATCTCCATTAACGGACAGCTCACAGACAACCAGATGAAATTTTCATCCCAGACTCAGGTTATTACCGACAATGCCGGTACGGTGACAGATGGGGATGGAAAAGTAAGTGTTTCCGGTGCAAGTGAGGTTACGATCATCACTTCCATGGGAACAGATTATAAGGATGAATATCCGAGCTACAGAACAGGTGAGACTGCAAGCGAACTGACAAACCGTGTAAAATGGTATGTAGATCAGGCAGCAGTTAAGACATACGAAGAACTGAAAGCGAATCATGTAAGTGATTATCAGGAGATCTTCAACCGTGTTGATCTGAATCTTGGACAGACTGTCTCAACAAAGACAACAGATGCACTTCTTTCCGCATACAAAGCAGGAACTGCATCAGAAGCTGAAAGACGTCAGCTGGAAGTTATGCTGTTCCAGTACGGAAGATTTATGACCATTGAGTCTTCCAGAGAGACAAAGACAGATGGAAATGGTTATGTCAGAGAGACACTTCCTTCCAACCTTCAGGGACTGTGGGTAGGAGCGAACAACTCTCCATGGCATTCAGATTACCATATGAATGTAAACTTACAGATGAACTACTGGCCGACATATTCTACCAACATGGCAGAGTGTGCACAGCCATTGGTTGATTATATCGATGCTTTGAGAGAACCGGGGCGTGTGACTGCGGCAATTTATGCAGGAGTTTCCAGTGCCGATGGCGAGGAAAATGGATTCATGGCACATACGCAGAACAACCCGTTCGGATGGACCTGCCCTGGATGGAGTTTCAGTTGGGGATGGTCACCGGCAGCAGTACCGTGGATCTTGCAGAACTGCTGGGCTTATTATGAGTATACCGGAGATACATCTTATTTAAGAGACAATATCTATCCGATGATGAAAGAAGAGGCAAAACTGTATGATCGGATGCTTGTCCGCGACAGCGATGGAAAGCTGGTATCTTCACCGGCATATTCACCGGAGCATGGACCGGTCACAAGTGGTAACACGTATGAGCAGACACTGATCTGGCAGTTATATGAGGATACAATCAAAGCAGCAGAAGTCCTTGGAACAGATGCAGATCTGGTAGCTACATGGAAAGCAAACCAGGCTGACCTGAAAGGACCGATCGAGGTCGGCGACAGCGGACAGATCAAAGAATGGTATACAGAGACAACCTTTAACCATACTGCAAGTGGAGCTACACTCGGAGAAGGATATAACCACCGTCATATGTCCCACCTTCTCGGACTTTTCCCGGGAGACCTCATTACAGAGGATCATGCAGAGTGGTTTGCAGCAGCAAAGGTATCCATGCAGAACCGTACAGATGAAAGTACCGGATGGGGAATGGCACAGAGAATCAACAGCTGGGCAAGACTGGGTGATGGAAATAAAACTTATCAGATCATCAAGAACCTGTTCAACGGCGGAATCTATGCGAATCTGTTCGATTATCATCAGCCGAAATATTTCCAGATCGATGGTAACTTCGGTTATACATCCGGTGTGGCTGAGATGCTTCTGCAGAGCAATGCAGGATACATCAATCTTCTTCCGGCAGTTCCGGATGACTGGGCAAACGGAAGTGTAAATGGACTGGTTGCACAGGGCAACTTTAAAGTATCCATGGACTGGAAAGACGGAAATGTAACAACTGCTACCATTCTTTCCGAGAACGGCGGAGAAGCAGTAGTACAGACAAAGAATGCATCTCTTGCAACAGTAGTGGACAGCGACGGAAATGTAGTCGATGTGACACCTGTAAAAGAAAACCGTATCTCTTTCGCGACAGAAGCCGGAAAGAGCTATACATTAAAAGATATCCCGGCATCCGCTGAGGTAGCAGCTCCGACAGGACTGACAGCTCTTCGTGCAGACGGTGAGAATGTAAAACTTTCCTGGGATGCTGTAACAGCAGAAGAGGGAAGCAATGTAACATACAATGTATACCGTCAGGTAGAAAATGGTGATGTAATCTGCATCGAGACAGGCCTGACAACAACAACTTATACAGATACAACAGCAGACAAGACGCTTGGAACAATGAAGTATCAGATATCTGCGGTTGTAGAAGGAAATGAATCTGAAAAGAGTGCAGCAGTGACTGCGGTTGAACCGGTTGGAGCCGGCAAGATTGATAATGCGGATGAAAGAATCGCATATGTAGGTGACTGGGGCAATTGGACACAGGACAAGAATGTAAACTATATGGATACGATCGAGTATCTGCAGAATCCGAATGGCGGCGAGACTGCGACTCTTACATTTAAGGGAACAGGAATCAAGGTGATCGGTTGTACGAATAAGGATAGAGGCAAGATCGAAGTATTGATTGACGGTGAGTCACAGGGCATTGTTGATACATACAGTGCAAGCACAGTACGTCAGAAAGAATACTTCAGCAAAGAAGACCTTACAGCAGGAATCCATACGATCCAGTTGAAAGTCCTCAATGAGAAGCAGACAGCAAGTTCCAATACAAAGATCGAGCTGGATGCATTTGAAATCCTGGATTCAACACTGGTAGCACCGACAGGTGTGGAAGTAAGTTCCAAATCCGGAATGACTACAGTATCCAAAGCAAACAGTACGTTACAGTTAAAAGCGACTGTAGCACCGGATGATGCAACAGACAAGACAGTTACATGGAGTACCTCCGATGACAGTATCGCAACAGTAGATGCGAACGGACTGGTAACATTCTTAAGTAAGAACGGAACCGTTACGATCACAGCAACTTCCAGTGCAGATGCTACAAAGAGCGGAACGATTGAACTGAAAGTTGCAATAAAAGAGGATGTGGCAGATGTCGAGACAATCGTAGAAGACGGTACCGTACCGGCATCCGGAACAGAGGGAACAAAGAACAGTGCGATCACCTGGAATGGAGCATGGTCTAACTGGGCAGGAGAACAGACAAAGCATCATGGCGGAACAAAGACAGAAACCAGAAATGATTCAAGTGCGGCGGGAAGCTATTTTGAATACACGTTCAATGGAACAGGTGTAGAGGTTTATTCTCAGAAGCATGCCAACTTTGCAAGCTTTGATATCTACGTTGATACCGTAAAGATCGGTAATTATTCACTGAATGGTTCAAGCAGCGGAGATAATCAGCAACTGATCTTCTCCGAGACGGATCTTACAAATGGTGAGCATACGATCAAGTGTGTAGCAGTTGCACGTGATGGGAAATATCAGGTCAACCTGGATTACCTGAAGATCCTTTCACCGGGTGAAGGTGTAACGGCTGATAAGTCAGCACTCCAGACATCGATTGAGACAGGTGCGGCACTTACTAAGTCAGCATATGATGAGACAAAATGGAATGCATTTAAAACGGCTTATGATGCAGCAGTTGAGGCAATGAATGATGCGGATGCAACACAGGATGATGTGAATGCAAAGAAAGCAGCACTGGATGCGGCAATCACAGCACTTGGCACACCGGCAGTTCCTGTAGTAGAAGACCAGACAGGTTCTGCAGTTCTTGTTGAAAGCACAAAGGTTGTGCTGAGATGGGACAAGGTTTCAAGAGCAGCACAGTATCGAGTAGCTGATACAGAGAAAGGAATCGACATGACAGTAAGCGGCACAACCGCAACACTGGAAAACCTGACACCGGGAACAACCTACAACTTCAAGGTATATGCCCTGAGCAATGCAGGTGAGGCATCAGCGAAGGCCATCGAGATCGGCAATGTAACAACGATTGCTGACGGAACAGCAGCAGGTGAGATCGAGTCCATTACAAAAACAGCAGTCAGTGATGATTCTGTAAAACTCACATGGGCATTAAAAGAAGGTTCTTCCTTCGCAAGCTATGACGTTTATGTAAACGGCGAGCTGAAAGGCAATACAACCAAGACAGAGTTCACGCTCAGCGATCTGGATGACGGTATCTATGTTGTTAAGATCGTTGCAAAGACAGCAGCAGGAAAGTCAGTACTTCCGAAACAGTTCTCATTTACGATTGAGAATAACGGTGGTGGTGAGACAACAAAGAATGTACTCAGCGTAACAAATCCGGCAGGAATTTCTGTAGAAGAAGGAACTGCATTTAAGGATCTTGAATTACCGGAGAAAGTAACTGTCACAGTGACAGGAAATCTGAATGAAAAAGTAGCCGTAACATGGGCGAAAGGTGATTATCAGACAACACCGGGAACTTACACACTGGAAGGAACCCTGACAATGGGTGAGAACATGGAGAACCCGGATGGCGTGAAAGCTTCTATCCAGGTAACAGTTACGAAGAAGCAGTATGAGATCAAGTCTGTTGCAAAACTGGATAAGAAAAAAGTTGCATACGGAACGGCTGTATCAGAACTGAATCTTCCAACAGAGGTAGAAGTAACCTATACAGACGGAACAACCGGAACAGCAAGTGTTACGTGGAATACAGACAGCTATGATGGAAATACGGCAGGTGATTATACACTGGAAGGAACCCTTTCCTTTGCAGATAATATTACAAATCCGAAGAACCTGACAGCTTCTGTAAAAGTGACAGTTGCGAAGAAGGCAGAAGAGCCGAAGCCGGAAACGAAGAAAGAAATTAAATCCATTGTAAATGCAAAACTGGATGATATTTCTGTAAAAGAAGGAACTCTTGCAACCAATCTCGGACTTCCGGGACAGGTTGAAGTAGAACTTAAGGATGGAACAACCGCAACGGTTGATGTTGACTGGGATCTGAGTGCTTACAAGTCAGATGTTCCGGGAACTTATACATTGACAGGAGAACTTGTTCTTGGTGATGAGTTTGAAAATCCGGATGGTCTTGAAGTCAGCGTGGATGTGATCGTTACAAAGATCAAAGGTGACGACAGCAATAAGGGCGATGACAACAAGGGCGACGATAATAAGGGTGACGACAACAAGGGTGACAACAACGGTACAAATACTGGCAACAATACAGGAAATAATACCGCAGGTTCTACATCAGGAACCAATGCCGGAACAACTTCATCCGACAAAGCAGCAAAGACCGGAGATGCTACTCCGCTGATTCTGTGGGGAGCTATGGCAATGCTGGCAGCAGGTGCTGTTGTTACAGTTGTGACACGCAGACGTAAAAGAAGATAAAGATTCTTTCCGAAAGGTAAGATGAAAAAGGAAAATTTAAGAATTTTCTGTAAAAGAAAAGGAGTATCGCGATGTGCGGTACTCCTTTTTCGTCTGAGAAATTTTCGGGTCACTGGTTTCGCAGAAACTGCTTGCGGTAGGCAGTCGGTGTCATACCACAGGATTTACGGAAACACTGCGTAAAGTAACTGGAGGAAGAAAATCCACATTGCTGTGCAATCTGTGCAAGACTCATATCGGTGGAAGTCAGCAGTTCCTGACTGGTAAAGATCCGCTTCTGGGTCAGATAATTCATCGGAGAGATCCCATAGGTTTCTGTGAAAGTATGAGAAAAATAATACTTGTTGATCTGTGCAATCTCTGCAAGTTTATCCAATGTAATATTTTCCCGGAAAGAAGAATCAATATAACGCTTTGCCCGGCTGCATTCGCGGGATTCCATCTTATGGAACGGAAAAATCTCTACAGAAGAGGAAGCGTAGCGGGAAAGATGGACGACCAGGATGTTCAGCAGATTCTGGCAGACCTTTTCGTAATCTTTCTGCGAGTTCTCTGTCTCTTCCAGGATCGTACGGAAATAGAAATCAAGCCGGTCTTTCATTTCATCGGAATGGAACAGAAGATATTCATTTGCATCGTCAATGACAAAATTCAGACCATCCACACCCAGTACAATATATTCCAGCGGGTCTTCGAGGCTGGATTTTTCGGTGTGGGTGATATTCGGGTTGATCACGATCAGATCGTGCTTTGCGATCGGAAAGGTTTCGTCTTCAACGAGAAAACTGCCACTTCCTGACAGCACAAAAAAAAGTTCTGTAAAATAATGTGTGTGCGGATAACTGCTCCAGTCCTCTTCATATTTTGAATAGGTAGAATACAGAAGATGACAGGTGTGGTCATGCCTTAAGGGGGAAGTAAAAGTGTGTCGTATATTACCCATAAGTGTCCTCCACAAAATTTAGAAATATTGTCTTGAAAACGATTTCAACTGGTTATACAAATATTATAAAGAAATTTAGAGGTTGATTCAACAGGATTCGGGAGAGTTTAGCAAAAAAAAGGAACATTTTTTATGTCAGTGTGTGAAAAAATAACAAAAGAATATGAAAAAACATTTTTGGGGGTCATAAGATATGGTGATATTGGGAAATAGTCCAAAAAGCAAGATTTATAAAAAAAAAGGCAAAAAGAAAGGTTGAAAAAGAGGGAGAAATAGTATATGATAGACATACCAAGTAAAACTGGAAAAAGTTATAAGGAGGAACTATTTAAATGAAAAAGAAAAAACTTATCAGCCTTGTGCTTGCAGGTACTATGGTTTTCGGACTTGCAGCATGTGGATCCAATGGTGGAGACAAGAAATCTGAAGGAAATTCAGACAGTGATAAGGTAGTAAAGGTTGCAGTAGTTGAGACAGCATACGGTGCAGATATGTGGAACGATGTTGCGGCTGCATTCGAGAAAGAGACAGGTGTTAAGGTTGAGCTTACAATCGACAAGAACATCGAGGATATCATTCAGCCACAGATGAAATCTGGAGAGTATCCGGACGTAATCATGAGAGCTGTTGGTTCTGAGTCAGCTATCACAGAGACATTCATCAAGGACAACAACGTAGAGGAACTTACAGACGTTCTTGATATGACTGTACCGGGTGAGGACGCTAAGGTTGGAGACAAGATCCTTCCAGGATTCACAGAGAACTCCATCGTTAATCCTTACGGAGACGGAAAGACATACCTGATGCCAATGTTCTACTCACCATGTGGACTGTTCTACGATGCAAACCTGTTCAAGACAAAAGGATGGGATGTACCGGAGACATGGGATGACATGTGGGCACTTGCTGACAAGGCAAAAGCTGAAGGAATCTCACTCTTCACATATCCTACAACAGGATACTTTGATGCATTCTTCTATGCATTACTGCATGAGACAATGGGATCAGAAGACTTCACAAAGGCTCTGAACTATAGTGAAGGAATCTGGGATACAGACGGAGCTAAGAAGGCATTCGATATCGTTACACAGCTTGCTTCTCACGTTGAGCCTACAACAACAGCAAATGCTAACGACAATGACTTCCGTAACAACCAGCAGCTTGTTCTTGATGACAAAGCTCTGTTCATGCCAAATGGTAACTGGGTAATCGGTGAGATGGCAGACGCTCCGAGAGCAGACGGATTCGAGTGGGGATTCACAGCTCTTCCGGCAGTAGAGAAAGACGGAGAGAGAGCTTCCTATACATTCTTCGAGCAGATCTGGATGCCATCAGGTGCTGAGAACAAAGATCTTGGAAAAGAATTTATCGCTTATATGTACTCTGATGCAGCAGCAGAGATCTTCGCTAAATCTGGAGCAATCCAGCCAATCGAAGGAATGTCTGACAAGCTTGACGGAGACAACAAACTGTACTACTCAATCTATGATACAGGTGCTGTAGCTGTTATGGATGCATTCGCTACAACAGATCCAGTAGAAGGTGTAACAGTTCGTACAACATTCTTTGATCCGGTTAACTCTCTTGTAACTGGTGACAAGACAGAAGACGACTGGGTAAATCAGATTAAGACAGATAGCGACAAACTTCGTGCTGCTTTAAAATAATCTGAATAAGTTACCGGGAATTTCCTTACAACTATAAAATGATTTGGAAGGAATCTCACAGGTGAGGCAGGCGGTGAAATCTCTTCACCGCCTGTTTTAATGCCGATATCTGCTATGACGGTATGAATAGCCGTTGGATGGCGGCGGTTATTCAATGAAACGGATTTATAGAATTGGAGATGAACCAATGAAAGAAAGAAAAGGCAAGGGGCTGTTTGTATTCTGTTGCCTGGCCCCGGCAGCAATATTATTTATCTTATTTATGATTGTTCCTACGATCGAAATCTTCCGTATTTCCTTATATAAATGGGGCGGATATACAGATAACAAGACATTTGTAGGACTGAGCAACTTTAAATCGTTGTTACAGAATCAGAAGTTCTATCAGGCGTTCCAGAACCAGATTCTTCTGATTGTATTAGTTACGATCATTACATTTGCATTTGCGTTAGTGTTTGCATACATACTTTCAAGAGAAAAAATCAAAGGACAGGGATTCTTCAGAGTAATCTTCTATATCCCGAATATCCTTTCAATCGTAGTTATCAGTGCTATCTTTTCTGCTATCTACAAACCAAATACAGGACTTCTGAATTCCATCATCGGAATCTTCAAGCACAGTGATGATCAGATCCTCTGGCTTGGTGATCAGAAGGTAGTTATTTACAGTATTGTGATCGCCATGGTATGGCAGGCCATTGGATATTACATGGTAATGTATATGGCAAGTATGGCGAACGTATCAGAGAGTCTGTACGAATCTGCCAGCCTTGAAGGAGCAGGTAAGATTTATCAGTTCTTTACAATTACGATTCCGTTGATCTGGACAAACATCAGAACAACACTTACATTCTTCGTAATCAGTACGATCAACATGAGTTTCCTTCTCGTTACAGCAATGACGAGTGGTGGACCGGACGGAGCTTCCAGCGTATTCCTGAGCTATATGTACCAGGAGGCTTATACAAACTCTTCATATGGATATGGTATGGCAATCGGTGTATCAGTATTCCTGTTCTCCTTTGCACTTGCCGGACTGCTGAACGTTGCAACAAAACGTCAGGAAGTAGAAATTTAAGGAAAGGGGAATCGGAATGGAAAAGAATACATCAAAAAAACCGTTTGGCTTTAGTAAACTGATTGTGTATATTTGCCTGATTCTTCTTGCAATTACAATCATCGTGCCGGTAGCATGGGTCTTCCTTGCATCGGTAAAGCAGAATAAGGAATTCTACGGAAATCCGTGGACACTTCCTGAGAAACTTTATTTTCAGAACTTTGTAGATGCCTGGACGAAAGCAGACATGGGATCTTACATCCTGAACTCTGTGATTGTTACAGCACTTGCGATTGCAATGCTGATCGCAGTTGCACTTCCGGCAGCTTATGTACTGTCAAGATTTAAGTTCCGTACATGTAAGTTCTGGAATCTGCTCTTCATGGCAGGACTTTTCATCAACGTAAGTTACATCGTAGTACCGATCTTCCTTATGTTGAACAACTGGGACAAGTCACTCAGACAGATGATCGGAAGAGGCTTCTTCCTAAATAACTTGTTCATATTGGCGGTTGTATATATGGCAACGGCACTTCCGTTCACAATCTACCTGCTGTCAGGATACTTCAGTGGTCTTGCAAAAGACTTCGAGGAAGCAGCTTATGTGGATGGTGCAGGATACTTTACGACAATGGTTAAGATCATCTTCCCGATGGCAAAACCAAGTATCGTAACGATCATTCTTTTCAACTTCCTGTCATTCTGGAATGAGTATGTAATTTCCATGACATTGCTGACAGATGCCAAGTTGAAGACTCTGCCGGTAGGTCTTATGAACCTGATGGCTGCTCAGAAATCAGCAGTTCAGTATGGTCAGATGTACGCAGGACTGGTTATCGTTATGCTTCCTGTTCTGATTCTGTATATGTGTGTACAGAAGACACTTACTCAGGGAATGACTCTGGGTGGATTGAAAGGTTAAGGAGGTATTTACAATGAATGAAAGAACTAAAAAGATTATCACTGCGATTGTTGTTATCGTGATTTTCGTTGTTTGTATCGGCCTTATCATTGTCGGACAGAGAAATATCGGACCAAAGGGTCTTCTTACTGAGATCGTAGGTCTTGCAGGTCTGGTCGGACTGCTGGCATTTTACAACAGCAAATATAAATAATTGTCTACATTGCAGGAAAGATACCTGTGATAAGAAAGCATAAGGAAATCTGCCACCGGCAGATTTCCTTATATAAACTAAAAATCAGAGTATTTAAAGAATAGAAGAGGATAATTCAATGGAGAAATCAAAAGGACTCGTTACAATTCCTACTGACCTGGACGTAGTGCCACAGACACTGGAATTAATGAAGCTTTGGGGTGCTGATGCAATCCGTGATTGCGATGGAACAGATTTCCCTACAGAGCTGAAAGATGCAGATGCAGAAATTTATTCAACATATTATACAACTCGTAAAGATAATGCATGGGCTGAAGCCAATCCGGAAGAAATTCAGCAGATGTATGTTATGACACCTTTCTATACAGCAGAGTCTGAAACTCTTGAAGTGGAAGTAATGAAGGGACTTTACCCGGATATGCTGAAACCGAATACAAGAGATGATATCAAACGTTGGTGGGAAGTAATCGACAGAACAACAGGAGAAGTTGTTCCGACAGATAAATGGGACTACAGTGAAGAGACAGGAAAGGTTACACTTGCTGCTGTTCCGTTCCATGAGTATACAGTAAGTTTCCTTGCTTATATTATGTGGGATCCGGTGCATATGTACAATGCAGTTACAAATGACTGGAAAGATGTTGAGCATCAGATCACATTTGATGTACGTCAGCCAAAGACGCATGAATATACAATGAAGCGTCTGAGAAAGTTTATTGAGGATCATCCGTATGTAAACGTACTTCGTTTTACCACATTTTTCCATCAGTTCACACTGATCTTTGATGAACTTGCAAGAGAGAAATATGTAGACTGGTATGGATATTCAGCTTCTGTAAGCCCATATATCTTAGAGCAGTTTGAGAAAGAAGTCGGATACAAGTTCCGTGCTGAGTATATTATCGATCAGGGATACTACAACAACCAGTACCGTATTCCGAGCAAAGAGTATCAGGATTTCCAGGCATTCCAGAGAAGAGAAGTTGCCAAGATCGTAAAAGAGATGGTAGACATTACTCATGAGTGTGGAAAGAAAGCCATGATGTTCCTGGGAGATCACTGGATCGGAACAGAGCCGTTCATGGAAGAGTTCAAGACACTTGGACTTGACGCAGTTGTAGGTAGTGTGGGAAATGGTTCTACATTAAGACTGATCAGCGATATTGACGGAGTAAAATATACAGAAGGACGTCTTCTTCCGTATTTCTTCCCGGATGTATTCCATGAGGGTGGAGATCCTGTAAAAGAGGCACGTTATAACTGGGTAACAGCAAGAAGAGCTATCTTAAGAAAGCCAATCGACAGAATCGGATACGGCGGATACTTAAAGCTTGCACTTGACTTCCCGGATTTTATTGATTATGTATCACAGGTATGTGATGAGTTCCGTACACTGTATGATAATGTAAAAGGCACAACACCTTTCTGTGCTAAGAAGGTAGCAGTTCTTAACTGCTGGGGTAAGATGAGAGCATGGGGATGCCACATGGTACATCATGCACTGTATCAGAAGCAGAACTATTCTTATGCAGGAATCATCGAGTCTCTGTCAGGAGCACCGTTTGATGTGAAGTTCATCAGTTTCCAGGATATTCTGGATGACAGCTCCATCTTAGATGATATTGATGTTCTTATCAATGTGGGTGATGCTGATACAGCACATACAGGTGGAGACTGGTGGGTAAATCCACACATCGTTGAGGCTGTCAGAAAGTTTGTTTACAACGGCGGTGGTATCATTGGTGTAGGTGAGCCGACAGGACATCAGTTCCAGGGACGTTTCTTCCAGCTTGCAGATGTATTTGGAGTTGAAGAAGAGCATGGATTTACTCTTGGTTATGATAAATATAACTGGGATGAGCATGAGCATTTCATTCTGGAAGAGACAGAGAGTGTTGATTTCGGTGAGGGCAAGAAGAATATCTATGCACTTGCAGGAAGTACAATCCTTGTTCAGAAGGACAAAGAAGTTCAGATGGCTGTTAATGAATATGGTAAAGGACGTGCTGTATATATCAGCGGACTTCCGTACAGCTTTGAGAACAACCGTGTTCTTCATCGTGCGATCATGTGGAGTACTCACAGCGAGGATGAGCTGAAGAAATGGTTCAGCACAAACTACAATGTGGATGTACACGCATATCCAAAGAATAACAAATACTGCGTAGTAAATAATACAGATGATCCGCAGAGTACAACAATCTATCGTGGAGATGGAAGCAGTTTCGATCTTGAGATGGAGCCGAACGGAATCATCTGGTACGAGATCCAGTAATTGAGGATTTGAATTTAATGTGAATTTCGAGAGCTGAAATATCCAAAAGATATAAAAGCGGATCGGAAAGTATAAATCGGAGATAATCCGGGTAATAGAAATGCCGCATACCTGCTGAGTAAATCAGAGGTGTGCGGCATTTACTTTTGGGAGTAAATTTGCTATGATAAGAACGTTAAGCATGATAGCTGGACGAATCTTTTGCCCGGCAGAATTTTCTAAAAAGAAAGGAATAAAGGGATGAAAATTGGAATTGGAAATGACCATTCAGCACTGGAACTGAAAGCAGAGATTATTGAACTTCTGAAAGAGAAGGGACATGAAGTAGTAGATTATGGGACAAATTCACCGGAGAGCTGTGATTATCCCGTTTATGGAGAGAAAGTGGGACGTGCAGTTGCATCAGGAGAAGTTGAAAGAGGAATCCTGATCTGTGGAACAGGTCTTGGTATTTCACTGGCTGCGAACAAAGTAAAAGGGGTTCGTGCGGCCGTATGCAGTGAGCCGTTTACAGCCAAGATGTCCAGAGCTCATAATAACTGCAATATTCTTGCCTTTGGTGCGAGGGTTGTCGGTGCAGAACTGGCTAAGATGATTGTGGAGACATGGCTTGATACAGAGTTTGAGGGTGGCCGTCATCAGAGAAGAGTGGATATGCTGATGGATATTGAAAACCGGAATGAGTAAGGTGTGGGTATGAATGTATACACACTCTCTCAATGGCTTTTATTTTTCTTTTTATACAGTTTTTTCGGATGGATCTGGGAGAGCTGTTATGTATCGCTAAGGAAACACCGATGGGTAAACCGTGGATTTATGCATGGTCCAATGCTCCCACTGTATGGTTCGGGAGCTGTCAGTGTACTGATTATTACGTTGCCGGTGAGAGATAATCTGCCGCTGGTATTCATCATGGGGATGATAGGAGCGACATTGCTGGAATTTTTTACGGGGATGGTCATGGAATCCCTGTTCCATGTCAGATACTGGGATTACAGCCATCTGAAATTCAATGTAAAGGGATATATCTGTCCGGTTGCTTCTCTGTGTTGGGGCGTTTTCTCTATTATGATGGTGAAAGTTGTGCATATTCCGATTGAAGAAGTGATTCTGAAAATTCCGATGGCGATCGCAGACGGACTTGCATTTGTTCTTACGGTTGTGGCTGCGGTGGATTTCACCCAGTCTTTCAACGAGGCAATGGATATGAAGAAGATGCTTGCCCAGTTGGATGAGACGAAAGTTCAGATCCGGAAGCTGCAGGAGCGGATCAGAGAGGCGTCAGAAGAAATGTCCGAAAAACTTCGTACGGCAGCAGAAGGGGTGCCTGAAAAGCTTCGCAGTGCAGCAGCAACAGCAGGCGAGATGCCGGGAAGATTGCGTACAGCAGCAGGGGACCGCTCCGAAAAGCTTCGTACAGCAGCAGGAGATGTACCGGAAAAGCTTCGCCTGGAGCTGGCAGAATTAAAAGAAAATGCGGCAAAAGAACTGCAGAAGATCTTATCCAGATCGGACGAAACTCATGCAGGAGCAATGAAGCAGTTGCGTAGAAACCCGACAGCAGCATCTTCAAGATTTAAAGATGTACTGGAGGAATTAAAGAAATATACGGAAAAAGATAAGTAGACAGACGGGAGGGTGGAGTCATGACGAAGAAGCAGCGGGCATTAGAAGTGATCGAGAGATTGAAAAAGGAATATCCGGATGCGGATTGTACCCTGGATTATGATGAGGCATGGAAATTGCTGGTCAGCGTCAGGCTTGCCGCACAATGTACCGATGCAAGGGTGAATGTAGTTGTAGAAGGACTTTTTGAAAAGTATCCGAATGTAGCCGCTCTTGCAGATGCAGCGGTGGAGGATATAGAGGAAATTGTCCGCCCCTGTGGACTGGGGAAGAGCAAGGCACGTGATATCAGTGCCTGTATGAAGATGCTGCGAGATGAGTATGGCGGTAAAGTGCCGGAGGATTTTGATGCATTGTTAAAGCTTCCGGGGGTGGGCAGAAAGAGTGCAAATCTCATCATGGGAGATGTATTTGGAAAGCCGGCAATCGTCACAGATACCCATTGTATCCGTCTTGTGAACCGGATCGGTCTTGTAGATGGGATAAAAGAACCTAAAAAGGTGGAGATGGCATTATGGAAGATCATTCCAGCGGAAGAGGGAAGTGATTTCTGTCACAGACTGGTGTGGCATGGAAGGGAAGTCTGCACAGCGAGAACAAAGCCACATTGTGAGCGTTGCTGCTTGGCTGATATCTGTAAAAAGAACGGTGTATCATAGAATCAATGGAATCATAGATAAAGATATCTGAAATGATATACAGTAAAAAATCCGCAGGGACGCACCTGGAAGGTTCGCTCTGCGGATTTTCTGCTGATAAAGAAAGAATGGATTCATTACGGTGAATAAATCCCCTCTCTGATACGTTGCAGAATGGATTACAGCTCGATGTAGCTGTTACCTCCTGCACATGCATAATATGCTTTTTTATCCTCTGGTTTTACATAGATCTTAAGATCAGCACTGTCCATGCCTTCTGCCTTGCATTTCTCAAGAATCTGTGAGGCAAGCTCTTCAGCATTGTAGTCAGCTCCCTGATACTGGATGTAAAGATCATATGCTGCAGACGGCTGGGAAACCGGTGCTGTAGTCTCTGCAGCAGTAGCTGCGTCATCTGCCTTAACCGTGGAAACAGTTGCAACTGTGACTGAAGCCTGGGAAACTGCGGATTCATTCATTCTTTTTAATTTCTTTTTATCAGTTCTTCTGCTCATGATTTTATCCCCTTTTCTTTTTTCGTTCGGCACTTACTATTATATAACGTGTCTGCTGAGAAGTCAAAAAACTTTCGGAATATTTTCTGTAACAGGTGAAAAGACCGAGAAAAGATCACATAGCAGAGAACAGACAACCAGGCGATCTACTGCTTTGTCATACTCTGGATCGCACGGATAAATTCAAGATCCTCCGATTTTAATTTGAGGTTCGTCTCAAAATGCTTTCCTTCGGGAGTGGTGACGGACATTTCGAGAAGCGTGCCTTCTTCGAGAGCCTCGCGGGTTACAGCCCCAAGGAAAAGAGGAAACTTAGGATGATTGGAACGAAAAAGATCAAGATGCTTTTTCAACTCCTGAAACTTTCCTAATTGTGAAAAATTCATAATATACTCCATTCTGTCATATTGAAATAACGCTTTTTTGGGTCGGATCTACCGATAAGTAACATGATATACATTCTGATTCAAAATAGCAATAAAAAAAGTATAAAAAATACTTGCAAAAATAAAAATAATATGATATCATATCAATCGTGTCAGAGATGACGCGGGTGTAGTTCAATGGTAGAACACCAGCCTTCCAAGCTGGATACGTGGGTTCGATTCCCATCACCCGCTTCTTTTTTTGTTTTTCTAAAAATTCTCTTAAATCTGCGTTTCTTCTTATATTCCTGTTATTCCCTTGTTGTATTCTTGAATGTAGATATGATATACTTAAAAGAGTTTACTTTTGGATAAAGAATGAAATAAAGGAGCAATGAACGATGAGACTTGATGTGACGGATAACCCGGTAATAAGTGGTATGTCAAGAATATTCGATATGATGTGTCTGAATGTGCTTTGGCTGGTCTGCTCTCTTCCGATTTTTACGATCGGTGCATCTACGACAGCGATGTATACGGTGATGCTGAAGGTTGTAAAGAATGAGGAAGGATATATTGTAAAAGGCTTTTTTAAGGCATTTAAAGAGAATTTTAAAAAGAGTACGATCATCTGGCTGATCCTGCTGGTGATCGGGGGGTTCCTGGGGGCAGATTTATATCTGACGAGTTCGGCCAAAGGTTCTGTGGGAATGGCGTTAAGAGCGATCTTTGCAGCACTGGAACTGCTGGTACTTGCAGTCGGGATTTATGCATTTGCACTGACCGCGAGATATGAGAACAGTATCAAGGGAACCATCCGTAATGCATTGACGCTGACACTGGCAAGATTTCCGTCTTCCATACTGATGGTAGCCATCATGATAGCGTTGATCGGTATATCAATATGGAATCTCCAGTTGATCACATTTGCTCTTCCATTTTGGGCATTATTTGGAGTTTCGATCATTTTCTGGATCAACTCAAAGTTATTAAGAAGAATTTTTGCAGGAATTGAAGATCATACAGAGGAGGAAGTAGAAGAATGAACTTTTTAGAAGAGAGAATTATGAAGGACGGTGTTGTAAAAGAAGGAAATGTCCTGAAAGTAGACAGTTTCCTGAACCATCAGATGGATATTCACCTGTTGAATGAGATGGGAGCAGAGTTTAAAAGAAGATTTGCAGATAAGCAGATCAACAAGATTCTGACGATCGAGGCATCCGGGATCGGAATTGCCTGTATCGCAGCTCAGCATTTTGATGTGCCGGTCGTATTTGCAAAGAAATCCCAGAGCATCAATTTAGATGGTGATATGTATGTGGCAGAGGTAGAGTCGTTTACTCATAAGTGTAAGAACCATGTGATCGTGGCACAGAAGTTCCTTTCTCCGGAAGATCATGTACTGCTTATTGATGATTTTCTTGCAAATGGCTGTGCATTACAGGGACTGATCCAGATCGTGCAGTCGGCAGGTGCTACTGTAGAGGGAATCGGGATCGCAGTGGAGAAAGGTTTCCAGTCGGGTGGAAGGATGATCCGTAATCTCGGATTCCAGTTAGAGTCACTGGCGATCGTTGACGGAATGGACGCGGCGACAGGTGAGATCACATTCAGAGAGCAGCCACAGTGGGATGCGAAGTAAATAGATAAAAATGAACCGGTCTTTGAATGAAAAGGCCGGTTTTTCTTTAGAAAATCTTTGGAAACTTGTATCTGAGACCTTTAGATTTAGCAGCTAATATAAGGATATGCAGGAGGGAAAAGCAATGGAAATGAATCATGTACTGGTAGTAGAGGACGATAAAGAGATCAGGGAAGGCGTAAAGATCTATCTGAAAAGTCAGGGATATGAAGTGTACGAGGCTGCGGATGGTATAGAGGGGTTGAAAGTACTGGAAAAAGAGGAGATCCATCTGGCGATCGTGGATATTATGATGCCGAGACTGGACGGAATACGGATGACGATGAAATTAAGGGAAAAGTATGATTTCCCGGTTATTATGTTATCGGCAAAGTCAGAGGAAGTAGATAAGGTGATGGGACTGAATATTGGGGCAGATGATTATGTGACGAAACCTTTTACACCGATGGAGCTGATGGCGAGGGTCAATTCCCAGCTCAGAAGATACCGGAAATTTATGGAGCGGCTTGCACCGAGGGAAAATATCCATGTGATCGGAGGTCTGGAGATCAACGAGGATACGGTGGAAGTATCTGTGGACGGAGAGCCGGTCAGACTGACACCGATCGAGTACAAAATTCTGCTGTTGCTTGCAAAAAATCCGGGAAGAGTTTTTTCTTCAGAGGAAATTTATGAGCGTGTATGGCAGGAAAAAGCGATCAATACGGATACGATTATGGTACACGTAAGAAATATCAGAGAGAAGATTGAACTTGATCCAAAAAATCCGAAATATTTAAAGGTGGTGTGGGGCGTTGGTTACAAAATTGAAAAGCAGGGATAATCTGAAGTATCTGATCCTGGTGATCCTGATCTGTATCTGTTCAACCGTATTGCTCAGTCGGTATGGATCGTTTTACGAGGCAGGAGAAAAGGCTCAGAAAGAGAAGGCAGATTCTATGGAAAATGTCATTTCTGATATGGGTGACGGACTTGCGATCGGAAACTGTATTCTGGACAATGAAATATCCGGAGGGCGAGAGCAGTCGGAGCTGTTGGAAGAATATGGAATGTCTCAGTTTAATCTGCTGAAAAAATATATGGAGTACGGGGCATTTGACCGAAATGGAGAGAGTCTTTTAAAGAGTACGTCGGATTCTGTGGCAACAAGGCTTCTGTCGGATTCGGATTCCATTTATGGTATTCGGGTGGCATATACTTATGATGCGGATGGGGAACTGTCAGATATTGAAGTGTCAGGCAGCAGGCTGACACCGGAAGAAGAATATGAGGCAGAGCAGAGCTTTTTAGCTGATGTACGGTTTATGGAAGATGCTTATGGGATTGAATTATCCGGTGGACAGAGTATGACGCTTATTTATGGAATGTCGGCTGCGAATGTAGAGAGTTATGCTGAAAATTTTTATGAAGATCAGAGAAGCGGGGATATGGTCATATGGTATAGTGGACTGAGCCGTTCTGTCAACTGCATGATGCTTTTGCTGGCAGTGGCTGCGGCACTTCTTCCGACACTTTTAAGGACGGAAGAATATAAAGGAAAGATTTTCCGCGTACCATTTGAAGGAGTCATATTGATTCTGATTGCTATTTTTGGATGGAGTGCCGACTGGCTGTACTATCCGGCAAATATTCTCTGCAGGACAGTCGATGGGACATTGGTGCATATGATAAGACCATTCCGGCAAATGGCAGAGATAGGAATTAATTTGGCGATGTGGAGCGGTATTTTTCTGATTCTCTGCTGGGCAGGGGCGTGTCTTTGTGGTATATTCACAAGAAAGAGAGCATACTGGAAGGAGCAGACGCTGACCAGCATGCTGATCCGGTGGAAAAATCAGCATGAATTGCATATGGGAAAAGATTTTGTGAGCCTGGTAAAAGGGATCATGAAAAGGCTGAAAAAGCTGGTACGAAAGCAGTATGATGCTCTGACCCATATAGACTTCCGTGATAAGACGCATAAAGCAATCTTAAGAATTGTTATAGTGAATTTTGTTATACTTGTAGTGGTTGAATTGGTCAGCCTGATGTGCGGATTTGAATTTTATGCACTGGTGATCTACTCGATTGTACTGTTCCTGATCCTGAGAAAGTTTTTCCGGGATGTACAGAGAAAGTATCAGATGCTGCTTCATGCGACAAATGAACTGGCAGAAGGAAATCTTGATGTGGTGATCGAGGGGGATGCAGGAGTTTTCATGCCGATACAGAAGGAGCTGTGCAGGATCCAGCAGGGATTCAAAAAGGCAGTGGATGAAGAGGTAAAAAATGAGCGGATGAAGACGGAACTGGTGACGAATGTTTCACATGATCTGCGGACACCGCTGACTGCCATTATCACTTATACAGATCTTCTGAAAAATGAGACAGATCCGGAAAAGCAGAAAGAGTATATTGAGGTACTGGAGCGGAAATCTTTCCGGCTCAAAGTGCTGATCGAGGATTTATTTGAGATCAGTAAAGCAGCAAGCAAGAGTGTGAAGATGAATTATATGCAGGTTGATCTGGTGGGGCTGATCCGGCAGGTGGAGCTGGAAAATGATTCTAAGATCCAGGATGCAAAGCTGGAGTTCCGCTGGAAATTGCCGGATCATAAGGTGATTATGTGGCTGGACAGTGAAAAGACCTACCGCATTTTTGAAAATCTGATCGTGAATATCACAAAGTATGCCATGGCACAGACGAGAGTTTATATAGAAATGAAAGAGTTTTCGGATAAAGTCAGCATTTCTATGAAAAATGTATCAGCAACAGAACTGGATTTTGATGTGAATGAGATCACGGATCGGTTTGTCCGTGGCGATTCTTCAAGAAATACAGAAGGATCAGGACTGGGACTTGCGATTGCAAAAAGCTTTATTGAATTGCAGCATGGTACGTTGCAGATTACGACAGAGGCAGATCTTTTCAAGGCTGAGATCGTGCTGCCCAGGCTGAGCGAGGGACAGACCGGGCAGACAGAAGTTTAAAATAACTGCTGAAGAAAGCATGGAAGGACAAAATACTGAAAATTAAATAGCTGTAGCAGTGGCGGATTATCCGTATATTGCTTCACGGGCGAATATGGATCAGAAAGGGCTTTCGGTGCAGGAAATATGTAAATAGAATCTGATATGCAAGACTTGACTTTTCAACAGATGTCACTCAAAATGAAAAGAAAAGAGGAGGTCTTGGGTATGAGATACGAAATAAAAGGTGATACACTTCCTGTTGTTGTCTGCTATCTGGAGGGCGGAGAGCAGATGATCACGGAACGCGGCTCTATGAGCTGGATGTCTCCGAATATGAAGATGGAGACTACAACGAATGGCGGGATTGGAAAAGCGTTTGGGCGTATGTTTTCAGGCGAGGCGATGTTTCAGAATCGTTATACAGCAATGGGGGGGAATGGGATGATTGCGTTTGCATCCAGTTTTCCGGGACAGATTCTTGCCCGTCAGATCGTTCCAGGACAGGAACTGATTGTTCAGAAGACAGGATTCCTTGCATCGGAGGCAGGGGTCAGTCTTTCGGTTTATTTTCAGAAAAAGTTAGGAGCAGGGATTTTCGGTGGAGAAGGATTTATTATGCAGAGACTGTCAGGAAGTGGAATGGCTTTTCTGGAATTTGACGGTCATGTTGTGCAGTATGATCTTCAGCCGGGACAGCAGATCGTTGTGGATACGGGGTATCTTGCGGCAATGGAAGGGTCCTGCAGTATGGAGGTTCAGACCGTGCCGGGACTGAAAAATATGGTCTTTGGTGGAGAGGGCGTTTTCAATACAGTAGTGACAGGACCGGGGCGGGTCTGGCTGCAGACGATGCCGATCTCTAATGTAGCAGGTGAGATCCTGAAATTTATGCCGTCAGGTAAATAGAGGATTGAAAGGATGAAAATAGTTACGATATTTTGGATTCTGCTGGCGGTTCTTTGCGGTGGATATGGAATCCTGATCCGGGCGATTGGTTCGGGAACCGGTTTCTTTCTTGTGTGGATTGCACTGGCAGTCATTTTCGTGGGATGTTCGGCAGCAGCACAGGCCGGCTTGTGGGGAATCATGCCACAGTTTCTGCGGAGAGTGACATTGGTATTGTTATGTCTGATTTTGGTACTTTTTACAGGAATTGGTGGCTGCATCGGAAGTAAAATGAACACAGAAGGGAAACCGGGACTGGACTATATCATTGTTCTTGGGGCACAGGTCTATGAGCGTGGTCCAAGTGCAGTTTTAAGGTTTCGGCTGGATAAGGCAGTGGAATATTTAAATGAAAATCCACAGACCAAATGTATTGTATCAGGTGGAAAAGGCAGCAATGAACCTTGTTCCGAGGCAGAAGGAATGGAAAAATATCTGATCCGGCAGGGAATCCCGGAAGAACGGATTTTGAAAGAGGAGAAGTCGAAGACGACAGCTGAAAATATCCAATATAGCAAAAAGTTCATAAAAAGCAAGGAATCAGTTGGCATCGTCACGAATAACTTTCATATGTTCCGTGCGTTGCAGATTGCTAAAAGGCAGGGACTGGAAGACCCGTCAGGAATTGCTGCAGAATCGACAGCATTGTATCTGCCGAATAATGTGCTAAGAGAGATACTGGCAGAGATCAAGTATTTGATTTTTTAGAAAAGAACATATAAGATGTCAGGGTCAAAAGGTCTGAAACCACGTGTACTTGCACACTGGTGGTAGAATGACCTTGAGACCCGCCCCGATATGAGCATAAAAGTGGGGCGTAAGCACCATGATATGCGAATAGCGGGTAGTGCGTAGCACGAAACAATCCGTTGGCATCATTGTTGGGGGCTTTTGCCTCCAACATCCATATAAGGATAAGATAAAATGAGACAGACAGGGAATACCCGAAAGGAGAAGGCAGTTCTCTGTCTGTCTTATTTTTATGAGAATCAATCGTATTACAGGTTATCTTCAGTCTCAGAACCGGAAGTCTCTCCGATTATCCTGCTCAATCAGTCTGAGGTTTTCAAGCACGATCTTTCTTGCTTTTTCATTCGGAACATTCAGGACTTCCTTTTCAATCAGCCGGTTTCCGATGGCTGCCGTTTCAGGAGAGGCATAGTCTGTCAGATATTCTTTCAGTGTCATCAGGGCATTTGGGTGGCAGCAGTTCTGGATCTGTCCACTTTTACACAGCGACATGAAGCGGTCACCGGTACGGCCTTCCCGGTAACAGGCAGTACAGAAGCTGGGGATATAATCCATTTCCATAAGCCAGCGGACGACTTCATCCAGTGTCCGGGTGTCGCTGACATCAAATTGTTCCGATTTTTCATCTTCAGGTTCAGGTTCGCAGTAACCACCGACGCTGGTACGTGATCCGCCGCTGATCTGAGAAATACCAAGATGAAGAACACGTTCTCTTGACTGCTGATTCTCCCGGGTGGAAATGATCATTCCAGTATAGGGAACTGCAATACGGATGCAGGCAACGATCTTGGCAAAGGTATCATCATCAATTCCATTGTCAAACTGGTCAGGATCAATATCATCGGCACGTCTGAGCCGTGGAACGCTGATGGTATGCGGGCCGACTCCGAATGCGGCTTCAAGATGTTCTGCATGCATGAGCAGTCCGGCAAATTCATAGCGATATTTGTCAAGCCCGAACAAAACTCCGAGGCCGACATCATCAATTCCACCCTGCATTGCCCGATCCATGGCTTCGGTGTGATAATTGTAGTCATGCTTTGGTCCGGTCGGATGAAGTGACAGGTAACTTTCCTTATGGTAGGTTTCCTGAAAGAGAATATAAGTTCCGATCCCTGCCTCTTTGAGCAGTCGGTAATGATCGACAGTTGTTGCTGCAATATTGATATTGACCCGGCGGATCGCTCCATTTCTGTGGTGGATACTGTAGATGGTCCGGATACATTCTAAATAGTAGTCCATGGTATTACGGACTGGGTCTTCGCCTGCTTCCAGGGCAAGACGTTTATGTCCCATATCCTGGAGGGCAATGACCTCTTTCCGTATTTCTTCCTGCGATAACTGTTTCCTTGCGATATGCTTATTTTTGGCATGATAAGGGCAGTAAGTACATCCATTGATACAGTAATTTGACAGGTAAAGTGGTGCAAACATCACAATTCGGTTTCCATAGAAATCTTTTTTGATCTGTTCTGCAAGCCGGAAGATCTCTTCATTTTTTTCCGGGATCGGACAGGCAAGAAGCACGGAGGCTTCCCGGTGTGACAATCCTTTTCTTTTTTTGGCTTTTTGAATAATAGAATCGATCAGGGTACTATTTTCTTTATTTTGATCTGCATAGGCAAGTGTATCAAGAATCTCTTCATGATTAATGAAATCATCTGCACAGGATGAAGTGATATCGTACATAAAAGCCTCCTTAAGTATACTGAGTTAAATTGATCGGTTTCGTGAGTCTCCTCTGGACACAACAACCTGGTATCCAATGGATGCCATTCTCTGTTCAAGGCAGTCCCTGCACTGAGCAGATTCTTCACCGGTACAGATCTTGTTGTCGTACAGGAGATAATTCTTTCTTACTTCTGTTGGGGAAAGATTCGGCATTACGACATTTGCTCCTGCCCGGATTCCCAGTTCCCGTCCCTGGGGCGAAATCGTTCCAAGAGCCGTAGTTGCGGGCAGCAGTACTTTCGGAATCATCAGCCGGATCAGGCCCAAAAGAAAGAGCGTCAGCTTCAGAGTTCCGGGTGGCTCATGGGAAAATCGGGTATCGTGATGAGGAATGAAAGGTCCGATCCCGACCATCTGTGGATTGAGTTCCTTCAGAAAGAGAAGATCATCAGCCAGATTTTCTGCGGTCTGAAATGGAGAGCCAACCATAAAGCCTGTCCCGATCTGATAACCGATTTCCTTCAGATCCCAAAGGCATTTCCGTCTGTGAACGGCAGAAAGCGAATCAGGATGAAGCCTGCGGTAATGGACAGGGTCATATGTTTCATGACGGAGCAGATAACGGTCAGCACCCGCATCGAACAAAGCCTGATAGCTTTCCCGTGAACGTTCACCGATGGACAGTGTAATAGCACAATCAGGAAAATGCGAGTGAATCTCTGCAACAATCTCTGCCATCCGTTTTGTTGTAAACCAGTTATCTTCACCACCCTGAAGTACAAAGGTGCGGAACCCCAGTTCATAACCGATGTGGCAGCAGGAAAGAATCTCAGACGGAGACAGGCGGTAACGCAGAATGTTGGGATTGCTTTTCCTGATACCGCAGTAATAGCAATCGTTGTGACAGTAGTTGGTAAATTCAATCAGTCCGCGGATATAAATATCATGGCCATATTCGCGGATACGGACTGCTTCAGACTTTTCAAAAAGATATCGTTCCAGTGCATCAGAACGGTGTTCGATCAGAAAGATCCATTCATCGCGTGAAAGAAACTGATCCATTTCTAATTGATCGATCAAGTGAAATTCTTCCTTCATAGTTCCCTCCTCACAGAAGAAATATTGAGAAAATTATATCATTTTGTTGAAAATTTGTAAATGAAAGTGTCGAAAGGAAAAGAGTTAAAAAATTATGAAAATGCTATAGGAAGTTGTCAGAAAAAGAAAACTTGTGATAGAATAGCAATGAACAGCGTACAAAAAAGAGGAGAGATCTTATGGCTGATATCAGAAAAAGAATTGTATTCCACGGACGGGTTCAGGGAGTGGGATTCCGCTATACAGCGAAATATCTTGCCCAGTCACTGGGGCTGGCCGGATGGGTGCGAAATGAATGGGACGGAACAGTGACACTTGAAATCCAGGGGCGGGAAATGTTGATCAATAAACTGCTTGTAGGGTTGAATCATAATCAGTTTATTACCATAGACTGGATGGATACAAAAGAAATTCCTGTGGAGCAGGAGAACAGTTTCTGGGTGAAATAAGAGAAGAAGCAGGAGAAAAAGCAGAGGATGCTGCAAAGGATTCTTCAAGGGCATCCTGTGGAAAGATTCTGCAGAAATTATTGATACAGGAGGAATGTGACATGAAATTAGGTTTTATCGGAACAGGAAATATGGCAGGAGCGATCATGGGAGGCATCATTAAAAAAGGAATCATTCCTGCAGAAGAGATCATTGGATCAGATATTATGGAAACGGGAAGAAATCATGTGAAAGAACTGTATGGAATCCAGGTGACAGCGGATAATAAAGAAGTGGCAGAGAAGGCAGACATATTGGTGCTTTCTGTAAAACCGCAGTTTTATGCAGAGACGATTCAGGAAATCCGGGAATCCGTAAGAGAAGACCAGATGGTCATTACGATCGCACCGGGAAAGACACTGGCATGGCTGGAAGAGCAGTTTGGCAAACCGGTCAGGATCGTGCGTACCATGCCGAATACTCCGGCGTTGGTAGGCGAGGGGATGACGGCAGCCTGCCCAAATCAGTATGTGACAGAGAAGGACAAAGCATATGCACTTAAATTACTGGGAGCTTTTGGAAAAGTAGAGGTCGTACCGGAGCATATGATCGATGCGGTTGTGGCTGTGAGCGGAAGTTCTCCGGCATATGTCTTTATGCTGATCGAGGCGATGGCAGACGGAGCAGTTGCAGAGGGAATGCCACGGGCACAGGCATATGAGTTTGCTGCACAGGCAGTTTATGGAAGTGCAAAAATGGTTTTGGAAACCAAAAAGCATCCCGGAGAACTGAAAGATATGGTCTGCTCTCCGGCGGGAACGACGATCGAAGCGGTCCGTGTTCTGGAGCAAAGCGGTTTCCGGAGTGCAGTGATCGAAGCAGAAAAGGCATGTGCAGAGGTTTCAAGAAGTTTATAGAAAGCGATCCGCGGGAAGATTGATAAGAAGAAATTTGCAGAAAAGGTAAGGGAAGACAGAACATGATGTATGATATTGGAATTATCGGTGGGGGGACTGCAGGACTTACGGCAGCGATTTATGGACAGCGTGCAGGAAAAAGAACATTGGTAATCGAGGGAGGAGCTTTTGGCGGTCAGATCACAACGTCACCAAAGGTGGAAAATTATCCGGGTATCGCCAGTGTCAGCGGCAGTGAGTTTTCCATGAATCTGCTGGATCAGGCGATGAAGCTTGGGACAGAGCCGGTGAGAGAACGTGTGACGGGGATTTTAGAAGAAGACGGGATCAAGATCATTGTAACGACTGAGAGAGAATATCCTTGTAAGAGTATTATTCTGGCAACAGGAGTGACGCACCGGCATTTGGGCGTTCCCGGAGAAGAACGTCTGACAGGTGCGGGAGTTTCTTATTGTGCGACCTGTGACGGAATGTTCTTCCGGGGAAAGGAAGTTGCGGTTGTCGGAGGCGGAAGTACCGCTCTTCAGGATGCCGAATTTTTATCAGAATATTGCAGTAAGGTTTATCTGATACACCGGAGAGAATCATTCCGGGGTGAGGAACGAATCGTTGAGGGACTTAAGAAAAAGGAAAATGTTACTTTTATTTTAGATTCGGTTGTGAAAGAAATCTGTGGAGAAATTCAGGTAGAAGGATTGGAACTTCAGAATCTGAAGACGGGAGAAAAGAAGAAATTGCCTGTATCGGGAGTATTTGTTGCTGTGGGACAGATTCCGAAAAATGATCCGTTTGAAAATGTCGTGAAACTGGATGCAGACGGATTTATTCTTGCATCAGAAGACTGTATGACATCAGGAGCGGGAATCTTTGCAGCCGGAGACTGCCGGACAAAGGAAGTCCGCCAGCTTACGACGGCAGCGGCAGATGGAGCAGTGGCTGCACTTGCGGCATGCAAATATCTTGCGGAATGACTGAACAGAGCTATCTTGTAGAAGGACAGAGCTGACCTGTGTATATGGCAGGGATTTCAGTATAATTTACAGACTGACAGTGAACGGAGATGTAAATTTGGTGACAAAATTTGGTGACAATGGAGAAAAAAGTAGAATTGGATTTGAAAAAATGATACAATAAACTAAAGATGTCAGGGTCAAAAGGTCTGAAACCACGTGTGCTTGCACACTGGTGGTAGAATGACCTTGAGACCC
>ULYX01023063.1_pt1 | contig 51022 bp, 41 predicted proteins | sample 1962591 | NCBI WGS metagenome assembly ULYX01 (sample SAMEA4835874, study PRJEB28245) | human gut metagenome | biome: gut microbiome; material: fecal sample | place: Denmark | collected 2008
GTTTCTGGAAAAATCCCCTACCGAGTAAAATTTTACACTAAGGATTCAGGGAAGCGGCAGGCAAAGCATCCGGCTGTCTTTCCTACTTTTCTCCCATCTCCAGACACTAAAAAAGCCGGAACTTTTAGTTCCAGCTGAATCATCATGTGGTGCCGAGGACCGGAATCGAACCGGTACGAATCTCACGATTCGAGGGATTTTAAGTCCCTTGCGTCTGCCAGTTCCGCCACCCCGGCAGGTATATATGAAGATTATAATAGTTAAAATATGGAGGCGGCACCCAGAATCGAACTGGGGATAAAGGTTTTGCAGACCTCTGCCTTACCGCTTGGCTATGCCGCCATATGGAGCGGAAAACGGGACTCGAACCCGCGACCCCAACCTTGGCAAGGTTGTGCTCTACCACTGAGCTACTTCCGCACTGGCGACCCGGATCAGATTTGAACTGACGATCTCCGCCGTGACAGGGCGGCATGTTAGACCACTACACCACCGGGCCGCACGTAAGTTACTTAATTAGTATACCCACCATCCGCCTTTTTGTCAAGGGAATGATGACTTTTGTCATTTATGGGTAAAAACGGGAGAAAATGAAAGAGAATCATAGTATACAGGCCGATTTTCCCAAACCCTTTTTGAAACTTTTCCCTTTTTTATGAAAAAAGTTTCCTGCGTAAAAGAGCCAGGAAGTCCAGGTCCATGAAACTGTCTTATGCCATGGACATCCTCCTTAATTAAAAGTTTGCAGGAAAAGAACCAGGCTTTACCTTTTCCCCCTTAGGAACCACAAAGAAATCGTCGTCAAAGGTTCCCTTAGCCATCTTCCGCAAAATACCATAACCGCCATGAACCATATGAAGATCTGCTTTGAGCAGGTCCACCATAGGCTCGATGTACTTCTTCACCGGCTCCACATCATAGCAGCCGGTATCAATAATATAAAAATCATGAATTGGCGCATAAAGCTTCTTCAGATACCCATGAGCTTCGTCTCGGCCCATCTTTTTCTCCAGCTTTTCCATATCAATGGAGGATTCCTTCATGAACTCCATCCAGCTTTCCGTAAGAAAAACGCCATGCATATCCCGCTTCAAATCGGCCAGGCTGTCTCCGGAAAGAAGGATATCGATGCAATCCCTGGTTTTCGGATATACCAGAGGCGCCGAAGACGCGGCGATTCCTATATTTCCTCCGCCGCAGCCTGTGGTGCACACCACGATTTTTGATACATTGTAAAAATGATCGATCTTATCCTGCACATAATGATGAAGCACCTTGGGGTCCCGGTGAAGACCGGGCGGCATGAAATAGACCACACTGTCTGACTGAGCCTCTTTCATCGCTTCTTTCAGTTCTCCTGCCAGTGTAGGGCAGGCAAGAATGACCGTCTGATTTCCCATTTCATATCACCTCAGCATATAAACAAAAGCTGCCCACATAAGAACCGTGACAGCTGCACCCAAAAACAGAATCATGCCCTTTCCATCCCCGCATCTGCCATCAGACACCGCTCTGCCAAACCGGGATTTTGCGCCATCCAGAAAAAGGAGAATGGCAAAAGCGGCTGCCTGGGCATAGAGAAAAAGAGAAAGGTTTTGATTTTCCCCCTCAGAAACAGTAATCAGAATACAGGGCGCCAGAATCACTGCCATGCAGAAGAGCTGCAGGCCCCGATACCACAGGGGATAGTGCCGCTCAGGCGCCTTCTTTTTGACTGCCATCCAGCTCCAGATCGTCATGAGGAAGCCCAGGGCAAGAAAGATAAAGTTAAATTCATCCATAAAAATCGCTCATTCCGATATCGCTTTCAGAAAAGAAATCAACATAGAATTTCCTGTCCTTATTGTGGCATACACTAAAAGATTTGTAAATGACAATTCATCCATGCTTTTCTAATGAAATCAAAGAAGTCCTCTGTCTTCATCATCTGAGCAGGGTCTCAGATGTCCGAAAGCCAAAGTCTGCATGTAGAAATTCTGCTTTTGCTGTGGGAAGACGGACTGCTTCCGGCCCGGTAAAGTCCGGTTGAAAGAGGGTTCCTTCCATAAGAAATGTCTGCTTTAAAAGGACTGCTTTTTCCCCTTCAAATTTCCAGCACAAAAAACTTCCTGTCATCCCGCGATTCACGCGCCAATCTTCAAGGGGCTTCATGAGCCTGCCCCTCAAGGGATGTCAGGAAGTTTTTCATTTGAAATTCGGCCGGCCTTTGAGGGAAGAATCATATCAGAATCCATAGGCCTCCTGTCTTCCATGGATTCGCGCCGACAGGAGGAATCGCCCATGTTTTCCGGGCCTTTCGTTCCCTCTGCTCATATAGTCAGAGATAAAGGAAGAAATTTCATTTCTCATCTTCCTGCCGCCCGAAACTCTTCATTTGACACCTCCTGTCTCCTATGCTATAGTTAGACTTAATTACAGACATGCGATGAAGAGAAGAGTAGGCAGATGCCAAGGCCAAAGAGAGCTCCCGGTGGTGAGAAGGGAGTGCCAAAGAGCTGCTGAAGATGGACTCTGAGCAGGGAAGGCCGAATGATGAGGCATCCCGGGTGCGCCCGATACAGCGCTCAAGTATCAAGGCCTTATGGCTGGCGTACCTATAGAGGTTCATGCAGCAATGCATGGATAAAATTGGGTGGTAACACGAATCTTTCGTCCCTTTAGGGATGGAAGATTTTTTTATTTTAAGGAGGTTTTATGCCTTTCTATAATGGAACTTTATTTGAAATAGACCGGAAGGAAATGCTCCGCTATGCAGGCATGAATCCCAAAGGTAAGAATTTTCCCGAAGAAGCCGTACAGAGTGCCATACAGGAGGCGCTGGCACTGGCGGAGCCTAAAGGCATCTGGCAGGTGATCCCCTATTCTCCTTCTGAAGGAAAGATTGAAGGAAATCCGCCTCTGGTGCTGTCTGGAAACAGCATCCGTCACCATCTGGCCAATTCCTGGTCCACTGCCGTGCTGGCGGTGACTGTGGGTGATGAAATCGAAAAAGCATCGGATGCTGCCTTCAAGTCGGGAGACTATGTACGGGGTCTTCTTCTGGATGCGGCAGCCACTACTGCCACCGAGCATCTGGCAGACCAGGTGGACCGGCTCATCCAAAAGGAAGCTGCAAAGGACGGGCAGAAAACGGTATGGCGCTTTTCTCCGGGCTACGGAGACTGGCCGGTAACCCAGCAGAAAGACTTCTGCCGCCTCATCGAAGCAGATAAAATCGGCATCCAGGTGACAGACCATTCCATGCTGTTCCCAAGGAAATCTGTGTCCGCCATCATCGGCATTTCTCAATGCAGCCAGCGCCCTGCGCCGGCCAAATGCCGGACCTGCTCTCTTCTCACCTGTCCCTTCAGGCATTAAGTTAGAATAGAAAGTCCAGCGCCTGTCACAGCACCGGGATTTCGAAAATTATTTCTTGAAAATATAACTTTCATATTCCATCATATAATATAGAAAAATCATATGTCACAGAAAAGGAGTGCTTTATGATACTATTTGACGGCGGCATGGGTACCATGCTGCAGAAATTCGGTCTTGAGGCAGGAAGCTGCCCCGATTATTACAATATTTCCCACCCTGACGTGGTACAGCAGATTCACAGGGCCTATATGGAAGCAGGGAGTCAGTTTATCACCACCAATACCTTCGGTTCTTCTCCGCTGAAGCTGGCCGATTACGATCTGTCAGACAAGGTGGAAGAAATCGCTGCAGCTGCAGTGCGGAATGTGCGGGCTGCCTGCGGAGATAAAGTGAAAGTGGCCGGCGACATGGGCCCCACCGGAAAATTCATCAAACCCATCGGCGATTTGTCCTTTGACGAAACCTGCGAAAATTATTACCGGCTGGCCAAAGCGCTGGCCCAGGCAGGAGCAGACTGCCTCATCATTGAAACCATCATCGATATCCAGGAAATGAAGGCAGCCCTGATAGCAGCCAAAGAAGCGGCCAGCCTCCCTGTGATCTGCCAGATGACCTACTCCGAAGACGGCAGGACTATTCCAGGCACAGACCCCGTTACTGCCACCATCCTTCTGGATGCCATGGGTGCGGATGTCATCGGAGCCAACTGCTCTGTAGGTCCTGACAAGCTGCTGGAGGCCGCCCGCCAGATGGTTTCCGTCACCAATAAGCCTGTGATTATCCAGCCCAATGCAGGCATGCCGGTACTGGAAAACGGAGAAACCCGCTTCCCCCTGGGGCCGGAAGAATTTGCATCCTATGCTCCGGAATTTGCTAAAATCGGCGTATCCTACCTGGGCGGCTGCTGCGGCACCACGCCGGACCATATCCGGAAAGTGGCAGAGGTGCTGAAAGATGTCCCCCTGACTTTGCCGCCGAAAGTGAAGCCCTTCACCGCCCTCACTTCCCGGACAAAAACCGTATTCATCGGTGACGACTATGCTCCCGTCAAAATCGGGGAACGAATCAACCCCACGGGAAGAAAGAAAATGAGAGAAGATATCCAGAAGGGCAGCTTCGTTTCCGTCAAGAAGGAAGGGCTGGCCGAAGTAGCTGCCGGTGCTGATGTACTGGATGTGAATATGGGTGTTCCCGGCATCGACCAGAGGGAAGCCATGGAAACAGTCATTTCCCAGCTCTCCATGCTCTGCCCGGTACCTCTGTCCATAGACAGCACGGACCCGGCGGTGCTGGAAAGAGCGCTGAAAGTATACCCCGGCCGCCCGCTCATCAATTCCGTCAACGGCGCCGATGATGAAATTCTTGAAAAGGTGCTGAAACTGGCCAAAACCTATGGTGCCGCCGTACTCTGCCTCCCTCTGGAAAAGGGAAATCTGCCGAAAACGGCGGATGAACGGATACGCATTGCCGCCGCCATCATTGACAAAGCCCTCAAAGCAGGCCTTCGGAAGGAAGACCTCCTGCTGGACCCCCTGGTGCTGACTATCGGCTCCTCCGACACCGGTGCCAGAGAAACACTGAAAACCATTTCTTTATATAAGAAGGAATTCGGTCTTCCCTGCGTTATGGGAACAAGCAACGTTTCCTTCGGCCTTCCTGCCCGGCCCCGGATTAATGCAGCCTTCCTCACCATGGCCTTTGCCTGCGGCATGAATGCCCCCATTATCAACCCCCTGGACAAGGATATCCAGGATGCTTTCATCAATGCCAGACTGCTTCTGGGCTTTGACCCCGGCGCCAGGGATTTCATCAGGGCCGCTGCCCTTTCTGAAGAGCCGAAAGCAAAGAGCGCCCCCTCTGAAGACCTGCCGCCGCTGGAAAGAATCAAAGCTGCAGTAAAGAACGGAGAAAAAGAAGAATCGGCCGCCCTCATCAAAACACTGCTGGACAATGGAATTTCTTCGGAAACCATTATCAAAGAAGGCCTTACCGCTGCCATGACGGAAATCGGAGACGGCTACGGTGCCGGAAAAGTATACCTGCCCCAGGTCATGATGGCGGCAGAGGCCATGCAGGCCGCTTTCAAAGAATTGAAGAAAATTCTTCCTGAAATGAACAGCTCCGCCAAGGGCACCCTGGTCATCGGCACCGTCAAAGGTGATATCCACGACCTGGGCAAAAACATTGTAGCCGCCCTCATGGAAAACAGCGGATACCGGGTCATTGATCTGGGAAAAGGCGTGGATCCAGAGGTCTTCGTTCAGGCAGTCAAAGACCATCATGCAGATCTGGCAGGCCTCTGCTCCCTCATGACCACCACCCTGCCGGAAATGGAACATACCGTGAAAGCATTAAAAGAAGAAACCCCCGGCGTTAAAATTCTCGTAGGCGGCGCCGTGGTTACCCAGGATTATGCCAGCCGCATCGGCGCACCGAACTACTGCAGAGACGGCATCGCCGCCGTTAAAATAGCAGACCGGCTGACAGGAAAAGAGGAATGATTGATGAGTACATTAAAAGAAAAACATAATCAGCATATATTTACCATCACTACGGAACTGGACCCGCCCAAAAGTGCCTCTTCCTCGGTCACAGAAGCGCAGGTAGTTAAAGTCGCCCCCTATGTGGACGCCGTAAACATTGCGGACTGCCCTATGGCTAAAATGCGCATGAGCCCCATTGCCCTTTCCTCCATCATCCAGAGCCGCTATCAGGTGGAATCCATTTTCCACCTCACCTGCCGGGACCGAAATGTCATCGGCCTGCAGGCGGAACTGCTGGGTGCCTACGCCCTGGGAGTCCATAACATTCTCACCCTCACAGGAGATCCGCCTTCCATCGGCGACCACCCCGATGCCAAAGGCGTCTTTGAAGTAGACTCCACGGGCCTCATCGAAATCGCCAAAGCCCTGAACGAAGGCCATGACATGATGGGCCATGAACTGGGAGAAGCGGCTGACTTCTACATCGGCACCACTGCCAACCCCGGCGCCGATGATTTGGACAAGGAAATCCGGCGGCTGGAAGGAAAGAAGAAGGCCGGCGCCCAGTTCATCCAGACCCAGCCCATTTACGACATCCGGCAGGCAGAAAATTTCCTTGCTGCCGCCAAAGACCTTTCCCTTCCCATCCTCTTCGGCATTGTCCCCTTGAAGAGCTTCAAAATGGCCAATTACCTGAACAGCCATGTGCCCGGCATCTTCATTCCGCCAGCGGTGATGAAAGCCATGGAAACAGGAGGCCGTGAAACGGGCATCGCCCTTTCCAGAGAGCTGGTACAGGCTTTAAGAGACATCCACGCCGACGGCGCCCATCTCATGCCGGTAAATGATGTGGATGCAGTGGCAGAAATCTGCCGAACCGATAAATAAATAAAATATCCGTAAACCAGAAAAGCAGCATCTCCCAGGATGCTGCTTTTTCATACCCACCTCAAAGGTTCTTCTTTTTTTTCTTATTGTAATACCATATACCGACATAAATCAGCGTAATCAGAATGATGAGGATCGTCAGGCGGAAAGCATGCTCCTCCATATTGACCACATCATGTCCCAGCACCACTTCCATAGCCGTGGATGGCAGCTTGCCGATGAGACAGCCCAGGGCGTAGGAGCGGAAATGCATGCTGGAAAGGGCCGCAATAGCCGTGACCAGACCATTGGGCATATAGGGAATGGCTCTGGCAGCCGCCATGGCCTGCCAGGAATCATAGGAATCCAGTTTTTTCAGCGTTTTACTCTTATTGATAATATTCATAGCCATGCCCCGGAAAAGAGTACGCATGACATAGAAGGAAATAAGGACTCCCACCGTTTCCGCCAGCCAGGAAATGATAACACCCCAGAAAAGGCCGAAAATCAATCCATTCGCCGTAGAAATAAAAATGGATGGAAGAAATCCGACGATATTGATGACCACATCAATGAAAAAACTCATGAATGCAGCGTAAATGCCAAAGCTGTGCAGGTACGCAATGGTGCCTCTCAGATCTCCATCCTTTGACAAATGATAAATGGTAGGGTAAAAAGTAGGATCAAAGAAATGGATAGCCGCCAGCACCAGTATCAGCAGCGCAAGAACAGAGAGGCGGAATTTCCGCTCCCCCTTCTCATTCCAATTTCGATATCTCATAAAAGGCCTCTGTTATATACAGAATACGCAAAAGCAGAAGGATAGCCGGCCTCTAAAGCAGAAGGAATACACCTTGACAAATCCTCCATAAAGGCAGAAAGCTCTTTCCCTGTTTTTATATTATATGCTACTTTATAAATATATCATACCATTGTTTTAAATAATTTTAAATCCATAAAGCTTGATTTTATCGAACTTTCCAACGATTATAAATCTTTTGAAATGAAAATACCCCACTAAATACCCCGATTAGCTTTTTCATAGGGTATTTTCTTTTTCCTGTTTACCGGCGGGCATAGTTTGAATTGACTATATTGTGAGGAAAAGAACCCCCATTCTTTATACTGCACCGCCGGAGAGCTGGCATATTTAAAGGACATTCTCACAAGGGTGAGAGCGTTCCGGGCGCTGCTGGACGTTGAACCGGTGCCGGGCCGTGATGAATCATACCAGGGCACTTATGAGGAATGGGAAAAGGAATATAACAGGGCCAGGGCCATAGACCTGCAGGAAGTGGCCGACCATATCCAGGCATGAATAAAAAGAGGTTATCCCCAAAGGATAGCCCCTTTTCTATTGGCCTATATTGTGTTTCCTCATGCCTGCCCATGTAATTTATCATTCATTTCCTGCCAGGCCCTGTAAAACAAGTATGGCTAATGCTCAGAATTATTTTCATCATAATCATACCTATGAGCCGCCTTTTCAGATATATAAGCGGCCTCGGGTGTTTCATCTACGACACTTTCAGCAAGAAAATTATTAATGTACTCTTTTTTCATTTTTGAAAAATCGGCAGTAATGCCAACTGCGGCAGAGTGGCCGACTTTATTAAGGTTATCCAGGACGCTGCTATTTATCGTTTGTAAGTTTGCAATGAGAGAAAGAAACCTTTCTAATTGCCAGGCGGTGAAATTGTATTCATGAGGCCAGCCGTTTCCATCGGAAATCATAAGGGATTCATTGAATGGAAGCGGGCTCCCCATTAGGGCCCTTTCATTGAATACAATTTTCACGCCGCCGCCTTCGTTCTTCTCTACTTTTGAGCCGGTGATCTCAATGAGATGAAGAAGAAGGCGGGCATATTCCCTAATTGTGAGTTCTTCCCCTGGGGCCTGCTGCTGGCCGCCTTTCCCGTTGCCATAAACAAGGGTATTCATAGAAACATGGGCGGCCCTTGCTATATTCATCAAGTCATCTAGTGTGATTGACTTTCCGTGCCTTTCCATGCGGCTGATTTTATTAGTATCATTTTTCTTTAATTCTTTTTTCCAGGGGGAAATTTTTTGAATAAACTGCGCTTGCGTCATTCCCATATTTTCCCTTATTTTTTTGATATTTTTCCCTATTTTCTTTTTCCATTCTTCATTTTCAAACGACTTTTCCATGATAATATACCGCCTTTTCTCTAAAACCATGAAAAAATAATGGATAAATAGCTATATTCACCCTTTAAACAAATAGGATTGAATAAACCACTCAATAATTATACCATACTGTTAGCACGTGCAGGAGTTCAAATAGTATTCAATAGAAACAATTAGAAAGGAAGAAAAGAAAATGAATACGGATACTTCGTTAAATGGGAAGCGGCTTTTAAATAAGGCTGAATTTTGTAATTACATTGGGCTAGGCCATAGCAGGGCGGAGCAGTGGGCTAAAAAAAATGGTATAGAAAAGCGCATTGGCCGCCGGGTACTGTATGACCGGGTATTGATTGATAAAGTGCTTGATTCTCTCCCCTGTGAGAAAGAATAGCTAGGAAGGGGCGGTTATTGTGTGTGAACCATTAGAACCAGGCCGGGCACTGAAAATAGGGGCTAACATTAACCTGCAGGGCCTGGCTGAACGGAATAAACTTCTTGAGAAACTAGCTCCCCTGCCCCGCTGGGTATGCTGGAAGGGAAAACCCATAAAAGATAAAAACGGAAAAGAAAGAATCAATAAAATTCCTTTTTACATGGCACATGATGGTAGCTATAAAATGGCAAAATCCAATGATCCCGAGACCTGGGGAACCTTTAACCAGGCTAAAAGATGGGAGAGCGGCCTGCAGGAATCTCACAAGGGTGTGGGATTTGTGCTGGGCCTTGAGCAGCCCTTTATGTGTATTGACTTTGACCATTGTATCAATAAAGCAGATAAAACCCTTACGGACGATGAAGCCGGAGAGACCGCCCGCCGTGCGCTGGATATAATCAAAAAGAATGGTGAAGAGACCTATATAGAGGTTAGCCCTTCCGGGGAAGGCTTGCATATATGGGGCAGGGCCATGCTGCCCGCTGAAAAGGAAAAAGGCGTTAGAGGTAAGTATATAGAGATGTACCGGGCAGGCCGATTTATGACCATTACCGGCCGCCCCTTTCGTTCTTTCCCTGTGAGTACGATCCAAAAATCAGTCGATGAGATTATCAAGGAATTTCACTTGATAAAGGATTCACCGGCGGCGATGAAGGACGGCGGCCCTACTGCGGCAATCCAGGGCCACACCCCTGCGCCATCTGATAATGAATTGATAGAAAAGATTAGAAAGAGCCATGACGGGCCTAAGTTTTTCGCACTCTATGACCAGGGAGACATGAACGCCTACGACAATGACCAAAGCAGGGCAGACCAGGCCCTTTTATCTATACTTTCTTTTTGGACAGGCAGCAATGCAGAGCAGATGAAAAGAATTTTCCTATCTTCACGGCTGGCCGAGTCCCTTGCCAGGAAAGGACACCATGAAAATGATTATTTGAACCGTTCAATCAAAAAGGCCATTGAGACAACTACCGGCCATTATAACCCTAAAACCTATGCGGCTATGAAGCGGGCCGATGAAATAAAAAAAGATTATATTCAAAGCAGCGCCGATTATGCCAGGGCCACCAGTACGAAGGATCCGAAGGAAGCGCCGCCGGAAAAGCCTGTTTCATTCAGTGACCGTATCATGCATTTCAAAAGGAATGATTCTGAAAATGCTGACCGGCTGGCCGCCCTGTGCGCCGGAAAATTCCTGTACTGTTCCGATTTGAAAACATGGCTAAAATATGACGGCAGAAAATGGGACAGGGTGGAATCTGTAGAACTGCAGGAACCGGCACGGCTGGCAATAAAAAAAGAACTGTCCAATATGGCGGCGGCCTATGCTATCTATACGCAAGGGGGCGGCGAGCTGGATAAAAACTTGCAGGGGGCTTATAACTCCATACTTTCCTATCTGAACGGCGCCGCACAAAACAGAGTATATATAGACAACTCCATCAAACTGGCCGCCGGTAAACCTGCCATCATGTGCAAATCAATAGATTTTGACAATGCCCCCTATCTTCTGAACTGTGCTAATGGTGTATTAAATCTTAAAACCTTCGAATTTGTACCCCATTCACCGGAGCAACGTTTTATGAAGTGTACCAGGGCAGCATATAGTGAGAAGGAACATTCTTCCCTATGGCGTGATACCATGCGTCAAATCATGCCGGACAATGACACCTATGATTATGTGCAGCGTATGGCGGGGTATTGTCTTACGGGTAGAGCCAATGAAGAAAAATTATTTTTTCTATCCGGGCCAGGCGGCACCGGTAAAGGTACATTCATTGAGACGTTAGGCCATGCCCTGGGTGATTATTCTACAAGCGTACCGGTTGAAATCCTGCTTTCCAATAAAGGGAACAAAGAAGGAAACACCCCCACCCCCTATAAAGCAATGCTAAAAGGTGTGCGGCTGGCCCTGTCCAGTGAAAGCGGCATAGGGAACTATTTTGATGATGGTACTTTGAAACTGCTGACCGGACGGGACGCAATAACAGGCCGTTTCCTGCATAGCAACCCGGTGACCTTTACCCCGTCTCATAAATTGGTGGTAAGTTCTAACTATATGCCTGCTATTCGTGACGTAAGTGATGAAGGAATTAGACGCCGCCTTGTGATTATCCCGTTTAATGCAAATATCCAGGAACGGGATACAACTTTAAAGGATAGATTATTTACTCCGGAAAATCTTTCTGACTGCCTTTTGTGGGCCGTGGAAGGCTGCCGGAAATGGCAGGCCACCGGACTGCAGGAAGGAACATTCTCACAAGAGATGAAAAAGGCCATAGATGGGTATTATCTTGAAAATGATACCCCGGGTGAATTTATTGATACCTATTGTGATATTGGCCCTAAAGAATCCTACTGGGTGACTGGCTCCCGTCTTTATGATGAATATCAACGTTTCACGCAAAAGGGGGAAGCCTATTGCATGACCCGCAGACAGTTTACCGCCGCACTATGTAACCGGCTCAGGGGACAGATAGAGCGCACCAGGACACATAGTGAGGGAAGAATTTTTAGGGGAATCGGCCTTAAACCGTTAAGTTCATAACAGGCCGTGACACATCGTGACGCAAAAAGCCGTTTTCTATATTTTTTCTATAAAGAAATCTCTACTAGGGGGTTATTTAGAAAAGGCAAAAATGCGTCACCATGCGTCACGCTTGTTAATGTTAAATGAAAATGGTGGAATCATGAAAGCGAAAAACCACAATGAAGATATTAATTACCTGCAGGATTATTCCTGGGGCCCCCGGTATGCGGTTGCGTTAGACGTAAAAGAAGGGGCTCAGTGGAATCCGTGCATGGTATCGTTTAGGCGTACTATCATTAATGCTAATTATAACGGGGTTGAAATAATCGGCCTTGTATCTATCGGGCCGGATATGTTAGAGAATGAGAAATTACATGATGAAATATTCAAGATATTAGCGGCCCTTGATTTCCGTCTGCCCTTTCCTTTCTGCATATGCCGTCATTCCATGGTAAAGAATGAGGATATTATTTTCTACTATACGCCCCGTGCCCAAGCTATTTTTATGGCGTATGGAGTGGAAATAACCGGTATTCTATTAAATCTGACTATTCCTTTTGACGGTACTTTTTCATGTTTATAAAACACTCCATTCTATTGTGAGTATGCCAGGACAAAGAAACCCATAGGGATTTACGGGAGAGGTGGAAGCATGGCAGATATAAGCATTTTCCTGCAGGTGAAAAGAGAACGGGCAGCCTTCGACTTATTGAAGCGTGAATATGAAACGGCCCAAAAGGATATGAATTATATTCACGGCCCGCAATATGACCGGCCCCACGTCTCCGGTGGCAAGCATGGGGATCTATCTTCTACCCTTGAACAGATAGAGAACCTGCAGGCCAGCTATACCAAAAGACTTAATAAAGCGCTGACCCGGTACATGGGAGACCGTGAAAAGGCGGTAGAACTTTTGGATATGCTGGAGGATCCCACGGAAAAGGCAGTCATAGAGCAAAGATATATATTTAATGATTCATGGAAGGAAATAGCCGCCGCCCTTGGATATGCCGTACCCAGTATATACAAGATACACCGCCGGGCCATGAACCACCTGCAAAAACTATAGCAATGTAAAACCGGCGTGCTGCCTGTAGGAAGCATAGCAGCGCACCGGTTAGGGCGGTTAAACTGGCTAGGGTTTAACCGTCTTTATTATACATCTGAACCAGGGGGGCGGGGTGAAAAAGTTTTTCATTCATCACCGGCGACCGCTCCCCGGCGTTTTCTTGCGGCGGAAATCCCATTATTAAAACTTCTCTAATCTTATTATAAACAATAGCCAACATTATGACACTACTTGAATACTCTAGTAGATAAATCAAGATAGGCCATAGTGCCTGTTATAGGCAGGTAATAGTTTTTAAACAAAAATTTTTCTATAGCAAAGACGCCATATTTTATTAGCACCAGGTGCTAATTTTTACCAAAGTCAATTTTTAAAAATGGGCTTTTATGGGGCTGCTGGCCGCCGGAAAAACAGGGAAAATGGCCGTTTGATTTATGACCTGCTCCCATTGTGAGAAATTTCCCTTTCCCCTACTATGGAAATATCCGATATACATTTATTCAAAAGAAAGGAAGTAATCAATTATGCGTGAATCAAAAGAAGCTAGGGAAGCAAGGATTAAGGAAGAAAATAGAAAGCGCCGGGCCGAATTAATACAGACCATGAAAGAGACTGTAAAGAAAAATTGGTGTAAATGCCCGGCCGATTATAATTTAGCCTTTGACCAAGCCAGGGAATATTATGAGAAAATAGCTTTTCATGTGTATATGCATGGTTGCGACCGGGTGGATTATCCTTCACTTTTGGCCGTCTATACTTATGGGTTTGTTATGGGGAGCCGGGCCACGCTGGCCGGAAAGTTTAAGGAAGAGGAATGAAACCAATGAGACGGAAAAGAGGAACACCAGGCAGGCCACGGAAACCGGAGCGGCTGAAACTGCAAAGCTATGGAATCCGGTTATCCAGGGCAGAACTGGAACGGCTGGACAGGTACTGCAGGGCGTATGGCCGTACACGCTCGGCGGCTATTCGTCATTTTATAGATACTATTACCAGGGATTAAGAAGGAAGGGCGGTTATTATGGCTAGAAAACAAGTCCCCGCCGGAGCCAGGAAGCGGCCCGGCGGCGGCTGGGAGTGGCGTTTTACTTATAAAGGTATACGCTGCTCCGTTGGTGCCGGTAATCTAGATAAATTACAGGAAAAGCACGATGAGAAGAAAAGAGAGATTGACGCCGGGTTATATACGGCCAATAGGAATATCACTGTGGGGCAGTATTTTGATGAGTGGATAGACCGGAAAAAGTCTGTACTTAAAGGATCCAGTTTATTTTCATACAAAACCCACTTTGAAACCCATATCCGGCCGGAAATCGGAAACATTAAACTGAAAGCACTGGAGCGGCGTCAATTATTGGCCCTGCAGAAAAAAGTGAGCATACAGAAAAAGTCTAGCAAGGGCAGGCGCCAGGGTAGACCTATCACCGGCGGCCCTGTCGTTGCCAATCGTGTGATTTTTCTCATGAAGTCGCTTTTAAAATCGGCAATGGACGATGAAATTATAATCCGCAATGTGGCAGTCACCATACCACCTATTAAAGTAGAGAAACGCCCGGCCCGTGAAACCTGCCATAGGGAATTATCTGATGAAGAATTGAGAATCTTCTTTAAGTATGCCGACCGGAGTATCTATGGAAATGCATTTAGGTTTATGCTTTATACTGGAGTACGGGCTGGGGAATGCGGCGGCCTTGAGTGGCAGGACGTAGACTGGAAAGGAAAAGTTATTCATGTGCGCCGTACTATGACCGTGACTGAAAACGGTAAATTCGTTGTAGGAAGCAGCACCAAGACACGGAAAAGCACACGTGATATTTTCATGAATGAAGATATTTTCTCCCTTGTAATGAAGCAGTATGAAATCTATAGCGGCTTGCATGGAAAGGTTATGAACTTATATGACCCCATTTTCCCAACTAGCCGAGGCCATCACCCTTCGGGAACTAGTTTTTATAGTGTTATTAAATTCTTATTAAAGCAAGCGCATAGAGACGGAGAAAAAATAGATAATTTTGGTACTCATGCATTTCGTGACACCTTCGCCAGCAAAGCAATAAGGGCAGGTATGCCGCCCAACGTCTTAAAAGAAATCCTGGGGCATACGTCCTATAAAATGACAATGGATTTATACGTTCATACAAATGAAGATGACAAGCGGCAGGCCATGCAGTCACTCAAGATGGTGAATATCTGATTACACTTTCTCATTCCTTGTGAGCATGAACCATACGGCCCCTTGCAGGCTTTTCTAGAAATCTTTTGATAAATCATTCATCAGAAGAACACCAGGGCCTGCAGGGGGCTTTTTCATGCCCCAGTATATACTGGCCGCCGGAAATATGAAAAGCGCTAGATTTTATCGATGTTATAGGAATTTCCAAAATACCCCACCCAATACCCCGATTAATACCCCCATTGGCTCCATTCAACCATGGGTGAAGGTAAAACGTGGCAGAACGTAATAGAAGCAATATATTATATATTATTCGATAAAATCGAGTTTTTTCAGTTCTATAGAGCGCCTATTATTGCGTAAATGGGAGAGCCGCCGCAGAACATTGTTTTAAATAAAATTAAATCCCATGCATTCAGCGATACTCCTTCCATAATACGAAAAAGCCGCCTGTGTGCCCATGCTCCTTTTGGGCGGAAGAAAAAAGGGAGGGGTTGTGAAAAAATGATTTACATTTTTCCACAACCCCTCTTTCGCTGCCCGCAAAAGCCTTATCAATGCGTGCTTCCACAAATTTCGTCTGCATAGCTGCGGATTGTATCAGCCATATCTTTCCGGTCCACTGTCTCCGTAAACCGTTTCGGACGATTTTCCAGCTCTCCCAGCTGTTTAGGAACGGGAATGCCCGTTTTATCTGCAATTTCACGGAGCGTATCGTAGGGACTTTCCATTTCTTTAAGTCCCAGTGCTTTGGCTACTACGCCAGGGAACTTGTATGGATGGGCCGTACTGATAATGACAGTGTGGGAATGACGGGGAATCTCCCCTTCCCTTCTCAAATGGTCATAAACCGCATAGGCCACGGCGGTGTGAGGATCCATGAGATAATCATAGTTTTCGTACACCTCGCTCATGGCATGGGCCATATCTTCCGGAGAAGCCCAGCCGCCCATCATTTCCATGTCTGCCTTGGCAAAGGCCTCTTTGGAAACTTCATACTTTCCTTCCTTCTTCAATCTGTCCATACTTTCCCTCACCTGCTCTGCCGATCCGGTAAGGTAGTAGAGGAACCGTTCAAAATTGGAGGAAATGAGAATATCCATGGACGGTGCTTCGGTCATGTAGAAAGGACGGTTGATATCATATACACCGGTTTCAAAGAAGTCCGCCAGTACTTTGTTTTCATTGGAAGCGCAGATCAGCCGGCCAATGGGTGCTCCCACCTGCTTTGCCAGCCAGGCAGCCAGGATATTGCCGAAATTGCCGGTAGGCACTACCACGTTGAAAGATTCATGTTCGCCGATGGAACCATTTTTCAAAAGCTTCAGCCAGATCCATACATAGTACACCACCTGAGGCAGAAGACGGCCGATATTAATGGAATTGGCGCTGGAGAAAAGAACACCCTTTTCTGCTTCCTCTTTACGAAGGCTGCTTCCGAAAACCTGCTTCAGCGTTCCCTGGGCATCATCAAAATTGCCTTCAATACCCACCACCTTCACATTGCTGCCCAGCTGCTTCTGCATCTGATCCTTCTGCAGCGGGCTGACACCATGGGAAGGATAGAAAACCATAATATGGACGCCCGGCACATCGCGGAATCCCTCCAGTGCTGCTTTTCCCGTATCGCCGGAAGTAGCAGTCAGAATCAGGATTTCCTGATCATCCTTTTCCTCTTTCTTGGCATATACAAGAAGATAGGGGAAAAGAGACAGCGCCAGATCCTTGAAAGCACAGGTCCTGCCATGGAACATTTCCGCCATGGAAAATGCCTGAGACAGGGGCTTGACCGGGACAATGTCTTTTGTTTCAAAAGTACCGGTATAAGCACTGTGAGTCAGCTTTTTCAGCTCTTCTTCCGGAATATCCGTGAGAAAATGGGACAGCACGAACGCTGCCAGCTCCTCATAGGTCATATCTTTCAGTTCATCTGCATGAAGAAAAGGAGCAGGGAGAAATTCCGGCACATACAGGCCGCCGTCATCGGCCAGCCCTTTCACCAGCGCCTCTTCTGCCGTTACTGTTTCATTACTTCTGGTACTTCTGTATTTCATAGGACACCTCCGAAGAATTTTTCCCGTTTGCACTTATTCTATCATAAATGGCAGGGGAGAGACAGGGCCTTCTGTGGGGCCCTGCCTTCCCCATGAGCGTTTTCAGGTGCAATGGCCCCTGGGCAGCCGATGGGGAAAATTGCTGTTTTACAGCAGCAGTTATAAAGCAGCCGCGCCGTCACTTTCATCGGTACCCCCGCTGTCAGTCCAGTGGAGCCAGGTATGACAGGCAATAAAAAATCCCACGAAAACTCGTGGGATGTAAGTTCTTGGTGGACCATCAGGGTTTCGAACCCCGGACACCCTGATTAAGAGTCAGGTGCTCTACCAGCTGAGCTAATGGTCCGTTCAACGAAAATGATTATATCATTTTCTTCATCATCTGTCAAATCTTTTTTTATTTGATTTGAAAGATTTTTCAGATGACTGCCTTCATCGGGCAACAAAGATATTATACCATAAGATACCTGTTTTTTTCAAATTAGATATTGATGAGAATTAATAATGAATGCCATATTTTTGTTTCAGTTCTTCAATATCCGCCCTCATATCCCGGTCGCAGGCTTCCAGCGCCTCTTTCAGATGGGGCAGGCGCTGACGAGCCATGAACGCTTTCTTGGCACTGGCCATTTTATAGATATGGGCCAGCTCCCTTTTATAGGATGCCATGAACTCCTGCAGTTCTTCTTCCGTCAGTTCTCTCTCTTCCGGAGAATCGATTTTTTCGTCCTTATCCATAGGTCCTCCTTATCAAAAAATCCTTATGCCGGATGAAAGGCATAAGGATTTCAAATTTCTGGTGCGTCTAGAGGGATTCGAACTCTCGACACCTGGTTCCGGAGACCAGTGCTCTATCCACTGAGCTATAGACGCCTAACATGGAGTATTATAGCACAAAGGGTGGATAAAGGAAAGAGGTTTTTATTTTTCAACAAAAACCCGGGGAATTCTCTTGAGATCACAAGTGATTTCATGAGGAATGGTACCGGCGGTCTTTGCCACTTCGTCCAGGGTGATTTCCCCTTCTCCCTGCCGGCCCATGAGGATGACTTCATCGCCCGGTTTCACGGAATCATCTACTGCCACCATGAACTGGTCCATGCAGATGCGTCCCACAATGGGGCAGCGTTTTCCTCCAATGAGTACTTCTCCCTTATTGGAGAGGCAGCGGGGATAGCCGTCAGCATAGCCGATGGGGACGGTAGCGGTCTTCATGTCTTTATCAGCCACATAGGTGCCGCCGTAGCCGATGGCTTCTCCTTTATGCAGAGTCTGTACATGGGTCACATGGCTCACGATGCGCATGACATACTGGAGATCCAGTTTATGTTCCATTTCATCGGAAGGCTGGGGTCCATAGATAATAATGCCCGGGCGGGCCAGATTATGCCAGCTCTTGGGAATGTCGATGACGCCGGCGCTGTTGGCAGAGGAAATGACAAAATCATCGGTGACCGGCATCTGGGCAATGGCTTCATCGAAGCGGTCCAGCTGCTTCAGGGCTGCTGACTTATCTTTGCAGTCTGCTGTAGCCATATGGGTCCAGGTACCATGGAGATGAAGATGGGGATAACCGGCCAGTTTTTTCAGGAAAGGCTTCACATCTTCCGGATGGGTGCCGATGCGGTTCATGCCCGTATCAATCGGCATCATGACTTCCACTGTTTTACCGGCGCCTTTGGCAATATCTTCAAAAGCGTCAAGGTCTACCGTATCGTCCACCGGAAGGGTGAGGTCATATTTTACACCCATGAGTATGTCTTCCGGAAGGGGAAGTCCCAGTACATAAATGGGGCAGGTAAATCCGGCTTCCCGGAGCTTAGCGCCCTCTTCTACCCGGGCTACTGCAGCTGCCGTATATCCTTCTTCCATTGCAATGCGGAGTGTTTCCACAGCGCCATGACCATAGGCATTGGCCTTAACCACGGCCAGTACATTCACTTCCTTGGGCAGGTGCTGGCGAATGACTCTCAGATTGTGGCGAAGTGCATTCAGATTGATTTCCATGTAAGAAACAGGCATAACAAAATCTCCCTCCAATAAAAAAAGTCACCGCAGCTGAAATTCACGGGTTTTCCCCGTCAGAAAGCCGCGATGCTTCGTAGTCCTTATGAAATTGTATTCCAAAGGGTTACCCTTATCATAATCCAACGGCGCTAAAAAGAAAAGGGCCTGACGCAAAATTGTAAGTGAAGAGAAAGGGCAAGTCTCATCCCCTCACCTTTTCCCGTGGCTATTCATCTCTCAGAAACTGCTCAAACACATAATTTCCCAGGGCCGCTCCATGGTAGGTGAGGAAGAGATGACGGTCCTCCTCTGTAAGCAGTTTCTGTTTTTTCAGCATTGCCACCTGTCTGCCATACCAGAAGGAGAGAGGATGGCCGTAGCGGTGCTCGAAGTCATCCAGAGGAATGCCCTCTTTCATGCGCAGGTGAAGAAAACAGTATTCTTCCATTTCATCCTTTTCCGTCAGCTCTTCTATCTCTTCGGCCGGAGCACTGCCGGTCAAAAGATCTTTTTCATACATCCTCACACCGGGGCTGATGGTAAAGCGCATACGGCCGATGCGGGAAGACGCCGCCGGTCCCAGTCCCAGGTAGTCAGAAAGTTCCCAGTATTTCCGGTTGTGCCGGGAACGGTATCCCTTCCGGGCAAAGCTGGATATCTCATACCGTTCAAAACCGTAATGAGGAAGGATGCGGCACATATCCTGGTACATGGCCCAGCTTTCCTCTTCAGTAGGCCTTGGAAGCTTTCCTTTGTCTGCCAGCTGGGCAAAGCGGGTGCCTTCCTCAAGGATAAGGCTGTACACGGACACATGGGTAATGGGCAGGTGCACTGCCCAGAGAAGAGATTTTCTGAAATCCATGACGCTCTGCCCCGGCAGTTCATACATGAGATCTACACTGATATTACGAAATCCCAAGTCCCAGGCCCTCTTCACCGCCTTTTCCGCTTCCGAGGCAGTGTGAAGACGGCCAATCGTTCTAAGGAGCCTGTCGTCATGACTCTCTACGCCTATGGAAATGCGGTTGATGCCAAGAGCCCTGGCATGGCGCAGGTAGGAATCCGTCATATCGCAGGGATTCATTTCCATGGTGATTTCCGGATGGTCCGATATATGGAACCGGCGCCGGATATTGTCCATCACTTCCGCAAGCTGATTTTCCGAAAGGGAAGAAGGTGTGCCGCCGCCAAGATAGATGGTATCACAGAGATAATCCTGAAAGGCGGGGCTTCTCATTTCCATTTCCTTTGCCAGGGCCTTCAGAAAAGGGGCATCCGGTTTCCTCCCAATGGAATAGAAGCCGCAGTAGGCACAGCGGCTTCTACAAAAGGGTATATGAATATAAAGTCCCAGGTCAGTCATCTTTCAGAACCGCCATGAATGCTTCCTGCGGAATTTCTACGCTGCCCACCTGTTTCATGCGCTTCTTTCCTTCCTTCTGCTTTTCCAGAAGCTTTTTCTTACGGGTCACGTCGCCGCCATAGCATTTGGCCAGAACGTCCTTCTTGTAAGCCTTAATGGTTTCTCTGGCAATAATTTTGCTTCCGATGGCAGCCTGGATGGGCACTTCAAACTGCTGACGCGGAATAATATCCTTCAGCTTCAGCGCCAGAGCCCGGCCCCGGGCAGGCGCATTGCTGCGGTGAACAATGATGGACAGAGCATCCACCAGATCCCCGTTCAGGAGGATATCCAGCTTCACGGCATCGGTCTTCTGGTATCCGTCCAGCTGATAGTCCAGGGACGCATAGCCTTTGGTGCAGGATTTCAACTTGTCAAAGAAATCAAAAATAATTTCAGAAAGAGGAATCTTATAGGTCAGATCCACCCTGGTTTCATCCAGGTATTCCATGGTCTGGAATACGCCGCGGCGGTTCTGTACCAGTTCCATCACGTTGCCCACCATGTCGGACGGCACCAGGATATCCACCTTGGCCACCGGCTCTTCGATATGTTCAATTTTCGTCATAGGCGGCAGTTCTGCCGGGTTATCCACCGGTACCATGGTGCCGTCGGTTTTGAAAACATGGTAAATAACGGAAGGCGCCGTGGTAATAAGCTTTAAGTGGTATTCCCTTTCCAGTCTTTCCTGCACCACATCCATATGAAGAAGTCCAAGGAAACCGCAGCGGAAGCCGAATCCCAGGGCCTGGGAGGTTTCCGGCACAAATTCCAGCGCTGCATCGTTGAGCTTAAGTTTTTCCAAAGCTTCCTTCAGATTATCATAGTCCTTACTGTCAATGGGATAGAGTCCGCAGAAAACCATGGGGAGCGCCTTCCGGTATCCCGGCAGGGCTTCGGAAGCCCCATTTTCCGCCGTGGTAATGGTATCCCCCACTTCGCAGTCCTGAACGTTCTTGATGCTGGCGGCCACATAACCTACGGATCCGCAGGTCAGGATATCACAGGCCTTGGGGAAAGGGGAGAAATACCCCACTTCCGTTACCGTATACACCTTGCCGGAAGCCATCATGCGGATATTCATGCCCGGCTTGATTTCTCCATCCATAACACGGACATAGGCAATAGCTCCCTTGTAAGAATCGAAGATGGAATCAAAAATAAGGCAGCGCAGCGGTTTTTTCGTATTGTCCGGAGGCGGCGGCACCTGCTCCACAATCCGTTTCAGCACTTCTTCCACATTTTCCCCGGTTTTGGCAGAAACAGGAATGGCATCAGACATGTCGAGACCGATGATATTTTCTACTTCCTTCTTCACCCGGTCAATATCGGCACTGGGAAGGTCGATTTTATTAATGACCGGAATGATTTCCAGGTTGTGATCCAATGCCAGGTACACATTGGCCAGAGTCTGGGCCTGCACGCCCTGGGTGGCATCAATGATAAGGATGGCCCCTTCACAGGCAGAAAGGCTGCGAGATACTTCGTAATTGAAGTCCACATGGCCTGGGGTGTCGATGAGGTTCAGCTCGTAGGTATCGCCGTCTTCATACTTGTACATGAGGCGCACGGACTGCTCCTTGATAGTAATGCCTCTTTCCCTCTCCAGATCCATAGTATCCAGAATCTGGGCTTCCATATCTCTCTTCTGTACCGTGCCGGTGAGCTCGATAAGCCGATCCGCCAGGGTAGACTTGCCATGGTCGATATGGGCAATAATTGAAAAATTTCTGATATGTTCTGTATCCATAATGACTCCTGTAAAAAAGAATGGTCTGTCTTCTATCATCAATTTATATTTTACTATAAAAGAAATATTTCATCTACGAAAGTTTCTTTACATCCTTTCCTGCCGTCAGGAACATCTTTCGCTCCATGCCGGGCAGGAACCCCTTCGCTCATATTTCACTTCTCCTGTCTGCTTCCCTGTTTTCCCACAAGACCCGGTGCGGCAATGGCAAGGATAACGAGCAGGATGCCCAGGGCCTGCAGAGAGTCAAAGCGGACGTCAAAGAGGAAAAGGGAGGCAATGACAGATACTGCCGGTTCCACCGTAGCGGTGACGGAGGCCTGGGCTTCACTGAGGTAATGGAGACCCGCATTATAGCAGGTAAAAGCCACCACAGTGCCGCAGATAACGATCCAAAAGGAATCAAAGAGCACCGAACGCTGAAAAAAGCCGGAAAAATCGGTGACCGGATCAATCAGCCAGGCAGAAATGGCACCGGTAAACATGCCTATGGCCAGGATAAAGGAATTGTCCATGACTGTCATCAGGTGCTTGGGATACACGGCGCAGACTGCGAAGAAAAGCGCTGAGGCCAGTGCCAGGTAGACGCAGGCTGCCGGTACGGAAATGCGATGGATATCGCCGCCGGTAACAAGAAGGAATACGCCGGCTATGGCCAGCACCACTGCCAGAAGCTCACCCCGGGCCGGGAGCTTTCTATTTTTCAGAGAAACCCACAGAATCACCATGGCCGGGCAGGTATACTGGATGACTGTGGCAGCAGCCGCATTTCCTGCCGCAATAGAAGCAAAATAGGTATAGTGCATAAGCATAAGCCCTACGATGCCATAAAATACCAGCTCCAGAAAAAGAAGGGGCTTTCTCTTGACGGCCCTTACCCCTGCCTTCCACTGCCCCTTCATCAGGGATACCAGAAACATGATGATGCCCGCAGAAAACATGCGGAACACCGTGAGATCCATGGCATCAAGGCTGCTCTTCCTGAAAAAATCCTGAGCTGCCAGCCCTGTTCCCGCCCACATGGTACCGGCAATCAAAACCATGATGACTGCAAAGAGCTTCATTTGGCTCCCCTCTTTTCATTTTTGAAATCCACCGGCTCCATGGAAATCCATGAGGAAGCTGTGCATCAAAGCTCTTTTACAAACAGGCTTCCTTAATGAATCAGCACTTTCCAAATACACAAAAACCCGCCATCACGGCGGGTTATACAATCTGGTGGGACTATTTGGATTCGAACCAAAGACCTCTTCGATGTCAACGAAGCGCTCTGACCAACTGAGCTATAACCCCGGATACTGAGGTCATTATATCATGGGATATGAGAAAAAAGCAAATATTATAAAAGGTGACGCGTTGCGGCCCCTTTCCAGTCCAAAGGAGCTGCAGTGCGCTCAAAGTACAAAAGAACAGGGCCCTGGAAGGGGCTGTATTTCTGCCCTCAAGAGGAGAAGAAAAGTTTTAACCTCCCATTCTTTGAGTCGTCCCTGTCCTTTCTCTTAGAAGTCAAAGAGGGACATCTGCTCTTCGTCAGGCAGGTCCTTCAGTATACCCATGTCATCCATGGTATCAATAATGGTCTGGCTCACCTTTCCCCTCTTCCGGAGATCTTCCTTGGAGGTGAAGGGATGGTTATCCCTGGCTCTTACGATTTCCTTGGCTACGGAATCACCAAGGGCAGGAATACAGTTGAAAGGCGGCAGGAGTTTTCCGTCCACCATTTTGAATTCGGAGGCTGCCGACTTGTCCAGGCTGATAGGCAGGAATTCCAGACCCCGGAGATACATTTCCGCTGCCACTTCGATGACTGTGGCATTGCCTTTCTCCACAGCCGTGGGATGCTCCAGGGAAGCAATGCGGGCCAGTTCCTGTTTCTGGGATTCCAGTCCCTTCAAAATGACCGGCGCATTGAAAGATCCTTCCGCACGGATAGTAAAGTAGGCAGCATAGTAGGCCAAAGGCTGGTACACCTTAAACCAGGCAATGCGAAAGGCCATCATAACGTAGGCCACCGCATGGGCTCTTGGGAAAAGATAGCCGATTTTCAGACAGGAGTCGATGAACCACTGGGGTACATGGGCCGCATCCAGCTCCGCCTTGTTGTTGGAACCGTTCTTTTCCAGACCTTTTCCTTTACGCACATTTTCCATGACTTTAAAGGAGGTAAGCGGTTTGACACCATGCTTGATGAGATAGTTCATAACGTCGTCACGGGTGGAAATGGCATCTTCCAGTTTGACTGTGCCGTTCTTGATGAGATCCTGGGCATTGTTCAGCCACACGTCGGTGCCGTGGGAGAAACCGGAAATTCGCACCAGCTCGGAGAAATTTTTAGGTCTGGTGTCTTCCAGCATGCCCCGGACAAAGGGTGTGCCATATTCCGGCAGCCCCAGGGCGCCCACTGTAACCCCTTTATTTCCAATCACCGACGCCAGCTGCTGGGGTGTAATGCCCAGAGCTTCGGTGGAGCTGAAAAGGGAGAGGGTCTTCTTGTCATCAAAGGGAATGGACATGGGGTCGATTCCCGTAATATCCTGAAGCATACGGATAACTTTCGGATCATCGTGACCCAGAATATCCAGTTTCAGCATACGGCCGGAAATGGAATGGTAATCAAAATGGGTGGTAATGGTGCCTGGAATGATATGACCATCTTCATCTTTCAGGTATTTTTTATTGGCCGCATACTGAAGGGGCGTGAAATTGTGGATATCCATGTCGCGAGGACATACCATAATGCCCGCCGGATGCTGACCGGTGGTTCTCTTCACCCCGGCCACTCCGGCAGCCAGCTTTTCAATGAAAATATCATTAAAGGTGAGGCCCCGGTTTTCTGCATATTTCTTTACAAATCCATAGGCCGTCTTATCCTGGATGCCTGCAATGGTGCCGGCGCGGAATACATTATCCCTTCCGAAAAGCTCTTCCGTGTATTTATGGGCCACACCCTGGTCATCACCGGAAGAGAAATTAAGGTCGATATCAGGTACCTTATCTCCATCGAACCCAAGAAATACGGCAAAGGGGATATCATGACCGTTCTTGCTCAGCGGCGTTCCGCACTTAGGGCATTTCTTGTCCGGCAGGTCGAATCCGCCGCCTACGGAGCCGTCAGTGAAGAACTGGCTCCAGTGGCATTTGGGGCAGACGTAGTGAGGCGGCAGTGGATTGACTTCCGTAATGCCTGACATGGTGGCAACAAAGGAAGAACCTACGGAGCCTCGGGAGCCTACCAGGTATCCCCGGTCGTTGGAATGTTTAACCAGTTTATGGGCAATGTAGTACAGTACGCCGTAGCCGTGCTTGATAATCGGCGTCAGTTCCAGAGTAAGCCGGTCTTCCACGATTTTGGGAAGGGGATCCCCATAAATGGCATGAGCGTTGTCATAGCACATTTTCACCAGTTTGTCATCGGCCCCTGCAATCTTCGGGTTGTAAGATTTCCATTCTTCTGCCAGGGGCTTTAAAACTTCACACTGCTCTGCTATTTTCCTGGTATTGGTTACCACGATTTCAATGGCCTTGTCTCTGGGGAGGTAGGAAAATTCATCCAGCATTTCCTGGGTGGTGCGGATATAAACCGGCGGATGGGATTCAATTTTCCCCGGTTTTTCCCAGTTGGAGAGCAGGATATCCCTGTTCCGCTGGTCTTCGGCAAACATATAATGGGCATCGGAAGTGGCACATACCGGACGGCCTGCCTTTTCCCCGATTTCGATGACTTTCCTGTTCAGGTCCTGCAGGTCCTTTTTCGAATTCACATTGCCGAATTTATCTTCATTGATAAGGAATTCATTATTTCCCAGCGGCTGCACTTCCAGGTAGTCATAAAATTTGGCTTTTTCAATAAGTTCTTCATCGCTTTCGCCCGCCAGGACGGCGCGGAAAAATTCACCCATCACGCAGGCGGAACCGTAAATCAGTCCCTCATGGTATTCTTCCAGAATGGGTTTGGGAATCAAGGGCCGTTTCCGATAAAATTTCAGATGGGACAGGGTGACCATGCGGTACAGATTCCTAAGGCCTGTAATGTTTTTGGCCAGGATAATGATATGGTTGTACTGCTGGCGGTCCGTATCCGGATCTTCCGGGATTTCATCAATCATGTACCCTTCCATGCCGTAAATCACCTTCTGGTGATATTTCTCCGCCAGGTCCTGAATCTTGGGAAATGCCTGAATCACGCCGTGGTCCGTAATAGCTACGGCAGGATGATGCCATTTGGCAGCGGTCTTAATGATTTCTTCATTATCAATGAGGCCATCCAGACTCATTTTGGTATGAAGATGAAGTTCCACCCGGGGCGTGGGATAAGTATCCTCATGGTCAATGACCTGGGCTTCCCCTTTTTCCATCTGCTGCAGTTCCAGAGTCAGACCGCCGGAGTACTTGTCAAAGCGTACGTTGCCTCGCACCTTCACCACAGTGCCTGGTTTCAGTGACTCCACCCCCTCCGCATCCTCGGGATGATCAAAAAATTTCTTGCAGGGAATGCCGTTGCTGTCATCAGCCAGCCGCATGAGAAGAAGTTTCTTTTTGCTTCGAAGTTCCCGCACTTCAGAACTGATGACGGTACCCGTGAAGATGACACCATCTGCTTCGTCTGTAATGGTTCTGATTTCCACAGGATCTCCGGTAATATGCTTTCTGCCCAGATAGATGCCATTGGAAGCCCCCTTCTTTCCCCCATCTTTAGAGGAAGAAATGAAGGCGCTCTTTGGGAGCACGCTGGTCAGGTCTGGAAGTATGTCAGGCATATCCATTTCCGGCACACTTTCTGCTTCCGGCGGCAGCGGCGCTGCTTCTGGAGGAATATCATCCAGGGAAGGCAGGGGCACATCATCAGGAGGGAGCGCATAATTTTCCAGGGGTTCTTCATCGGGAAGGGGAATACTGTCCATACCAGCCTCGCCGGAAGGCACGGACTCTGCCGGTCCCTGATCCATAGGGGCGCCCATGTGAATGGCAATGGATGAAAATACTTCATCTGATACGTCTTCTCCATTGATATAAATAGACTCCACCGGCAGGATTTCCTTTCCCATATCCCTGAGAGCCCGGATAGCCGCATTCCTGTCATCGGCCTTGATATACCAGGCCCTGCATTCTGTATCTACCTCCATCAGTGTAATCATGGAATTCTTATTCCGTGCCTGCAGACGGTATTTTCCCATGTATGTACTCCTTTCGTGATAAAACCGACCCTAAGCGGAAAGGTACTTTCCCGCGATGATTCAGGTGGAAAGACTTTCCCTTATTCTTTCGGCAGGTCCTCCTTGTTCTTATAGGTAATCACTGTATCCACGGCTTCGTAGTCCGATTCAAAAAGGTCATGATAGACTCTGCCATCGGCCCATTTCACGCTCTGCTTAACGGTCACGTTTTTCCCTTCATGACCTTCTTCTGTTTTTTGTTCTTCCTTCTGGGAAGGATCCACGCGGTTTACGGTTTTAAAAGGCACCGTTTCTTCCTTTGTTTTGGAAATATCTACATAGGAAGGCTTGTCTTCCTTATTTCCCAAAATCCAGACAGATATGGAGCCCGGCGCATATTCCGCATAGACATAAACGCCATGTTTCAGATGGTTTCGGAAACAGAAATCAATGACTCCCTCCGCCACCGTGGCATCCCGCCCCAGAGGGACATAGGATACGGGGGAGAAGTGGCAGGTACGCTGCGTCACTTCCAGCCCTGCAAGAAGTACGGCATTGAAAAGGGTGGAACTCACCTGGCATACGCCGCCGCCGGAGCCCGGTTCCAGTTTGCCGTTAATAATGACCGGTGCCTCTTTATACCCATTGGCTGCAGAGCGGGAACCGGTGGTGCGGTTGTAGGAAAAATCGGCACCGGGTTTCAGATAGGTGCCGCTGATTTTTTCTGCTGCCAGGGAAATATTGCTGCTCCTGTTGGCATCTCCTCCGAAAGAGGTGCTGTATCGAGCCAGTACCGTATTGATTTCCTCTGCTTCCTTATCGGACATGTTCGGCTTCACTTCTTCCGTCACCGGAATTTCCATTTCTCCCCCTCTGCCTGTTTCCAGCATGTCCTTTACCCCCTGCATCAGGTCTTCTTCCTGAATAGCCAGGTGGGGCCGTCCTTTGGAAAAGGTAATGGAGCCGTCACTATGGAAACGGGGCATGGCGTTCTGCGGCGGTTTGCTGTATGTCTTGATCAGCTGGTCGGCCTTCTTTTTCACCGCTTCCTCATCAAAGGAAGCATCTATATGGGCTGCTTTCCCCGAAAGAAGGGCTGCCCAGCGGTCTTTCCACTGCTGGAAAAGGCTTCCCTGTCTACCGATGGCCAGGGCTTCGTCCAAGCTGTGTTCATCATAGGAGACGTGCAGGTCCTTATAATTCCAGGTCTCCTTCACCGAATCCTTTACAAGATCCAGCTTCTCCTTCTCCATGGCTTTATTTTCTTCCTGCAGAAAATCCACCATCTGCGCTTTGGAAAAACCGCCTGCCGCAACACCGTTAATTCTCACGCCCGGAATCACCGAATCACCTTTCACCCAAAGAAAGGGGGCGGCAGCTCCCGTGAGGAGCGCCACCAGTGAAATCATGCCAGCTATCCGTTTAATTCGTAATTTCAATGACCGGTTACCTTCATTTCATACAATATGTCAGAAGCAGGTCTTTCAGTTCCATTTCAGAAGAACCCTGCCTTGTTTTCATCTGATAATTAAAAATCTGGAGCAGAAACCATTCTGCTTTCTTTTCTCCCACTTTGGCTGCTTCATTCTGCATATTCCGCCACATCCAGGAGCTGCGGATGCCCAGGGCCTGCCTGATTTCTCCCTCAGGGCGGCGGTTCCTTTTCATTTCGTGAAAAATCTTGATTTTCCTGAATTTGGAGGAAAGGAAGCCCAGGTTCTTAATGGTAGTGGAAATATCTGTGAAAACGCGGTCTGTGCTTTCCAGCACCACACTGGCCTTCCTATCCAGAAGGGCGTCGGTAAAGCGGAAAATCCCCTGGTTCATATAATCTGGAAGGGCCGCTTCCAGCAGTTTCCGACTCACTGTGTCCCGATTTCCGCACATCAGCACAATTTTATCACATTCCGTCTGGAGAAGGGGAGCAGAAATCTGCTCCCAGGAGGAAAGAACTGTCTCCAGATACCCCCGGGCTTCATAATCCACCCGTTTCCCTGCATCTGCCAGCATTCGAATCATAGTGCCTGCCGCATCTCTGGGATTCATCAGACTGTATTCCTCGCTTGTGCAGATGGAAAGGAGGGTTTTAATGATTTTCGTCCTTTTATCGGGCTTACCATCCAAAAGGATGATGAGGAGGATATCTGGAGAAAGGTCTTTCACCGTTTCAAGAAAACTTTCCTCCCTGTGATCCTCCTTTTCGGACCGCCTTTTCAGAAAGGGCGGATTATGGAGGACCACTGCCGTTTCTGCAGTGAAAAGGGACTGCCCTTCCAGCGCATTCTGATAGGCTTCAAAGGTGCCGCTCCCGTCAAACAGGGTCACCTCTGGCGCCTTTTTGTGGAAATAGGAATCAATGATCCTGTTCTTCCGTATATTGGCAGACACGGGATCATCGCCGTATAAAAAGAAGCAGTTGCTTTTATTTAATTTCTTCATAACCATGATGTATTTTCCAGCTCCCACTTATGCCGGAAGGATGCGGTCTGCATGCCTTCCCTGTATACATTGGCTGCCTGATAATTTTTGAATTCAAATAAATCCACATCCTCAAAGGACGAAGAAAGACGGCTTCCGCCATAAACCACGGCCTCCGCCTTGACTCGGTCCATTTCCTCCTCCCTGATACCTGCTCCATTCTTCCGACCGGAAGCAATCCAGAGGGTATGGGCAGGAAAGGACATTTTCTCCATTCCCCTTCTTCCCGAAAGGTAGACGCCCCTGTCCTCCTCTGACAGAAGCCAGCTGCTCCCATTGGTGACAAAGGACAGGTGCCCCAGACGGAGGCGGGATTTGGAAAGTGCCCGGATGTTTCCCTCAAACCCCTGAAGAAGGCGGGGTGTCTTTTCCTTTGCCCTGCCGCCAGTCACCCAGATTTCTTTCACCGGCACCGGCAGCGTCAGAGGAAGCGGTTCTTTCACGTCTTCCAGATTTAAAATGAGGATATCCGCATCAAAAATCCCTTCATAGCCAAGAATCGACTTCCATTCCCAGTCCGACGTGTGGGAGGGAATGCTGCCGCCCTTATAGTATAAAATTTTATGCTCTCCTGTGACAAGTACCGCTCCCTGATCCGGGCCAAGGTCAGGGCAGTATACCACCCACTCCGGCCTGGTGATGTAGAAGAAAAAGGTCAGTCCCAGGAGGGAACCCCACAGGAGAAGCGCTCCATACATCCTTTTGGGAACGGAAAAAATCGCTTTTTTGAAATAGCAGATTCCTACTGTAACATAGTACAGAAGAATCTGTACCATGGTCAGCCCGCCGGTTTGGACCTGGGCCCCCGGCCAGGAAGACAGATGAAGATTCAAATGAAGACCTGCCCAGAGAAGATAATCGGCCCCGTGGAGTATGCCTCCGGAAAGGGGCAGACACACCGGTGCCGCAGCAGCCGCCACCAGACCTGCTATGATCACCCATTCCAGAAAAGGGGTAACAAAAAGATTGGCCGGAATGAAATAGAGGGGAAAGGTATGAAAATCATAGAGCATCACCGGAATGGTGAGCACCTGGGCTGCTGTGGACAGAGCCACCCCTTCCTTCACCCACCGGGGCAGGAAAGAAATCCTTGAAAGCTCTCCCATAAGAGGTCTGTAAAACAGGAGAATGCCTGCTGACGCCCCGACGGACAGCTGGAAACTCACATCATACAGGTAAAAGGGATCCCACAGCAGCATACCTGCCACCGCCGCCCCCAGAAGGTTGAGAGAAGTCTTCTCCCGCTCCAGGAATACACCGCCTACGGAAAGAATACCCATCACCGCTGCACGGATGACCGGAGGCACCAGACCGGACAGAAGGGCATAAAAAAGAACCAGCACAATGGCTCCGCCCACCACCAGCTTTTTAGGCAGATGAAGCCATTTTCCAAGGAAATAGAGGAATCCGAAAAGAAGGGCCACATGAGATCCTGAAACGGAAAGAATATGGATAATGCCGGTGGCGGAAAAGGAAGTCATGATATATTCCGGTATTTCATTATAATTTCCACCAAAGAGCAGGGTCATAAGGATATGGAGCCTCAGGGGGTCCATGTAGGGCTTAAACCAGGACTCCACCTTTCCTTTGATTTCGTCGGCCAGCCGGCCGGCCCTGTACTCACCGCTTTCTCCCAGAAAATGGATTTTTTCCGGTTCCTGCGGATAAATCCTGCCCATGAGCCGGCGGCTCCGGTAACGCCCTTCCAGATCGATTTTACCGGGATTTTTATAAATCCTCACAGCCGTCATCTTTCCGGTGACGGAAATGGAATCTCCCGTGCCATAAAGCTTTTCCGGATGAGTATCATAAACAAAGGCCGTACCGGAAAGCGATTTTTCCACGCCGTCGCTGTAGGTGATAGATTCCAGTTCCGTGTAGTAGCGGGCATAGGCATCACCATCCCGGTTGACCGACGGCGCCTCCTTCACAATGCCGGTCCAGCGCCCTTCGCTCCCTGCCGCCCAGGATGACTGCTGCTCGTAGTACCGGTCAGCCAGAAACATACGACCCATACCAGCTGTGAGGATACACAGGAAAATCACCATCGGAAGAAGTCCCCTTTTCCCGCGGAAAAGGAAAGAAAAAAGAAGAAAGCATCCCGCTGCCAGGTGAAAGACCCAGGGATAGCGCATGAAAAAAGAAGGGAAGGTGTCATAAAGCACCACTCCCAGCGCCAGAAAAAGGGCACTCCAAAGCAGGGGATACTTGGTATTCATAATGTGATTTTATCCGCCAGTTTTTTAAACTTCCCATCGCTGATGGATGGTACGCGCTTCAAATCCTCTTTTGTTCTGAAGCTTCCATGTTCTTCCCGGTAGGCCATGATTTTTTCGGCCGTCACCTTACCTATGCCGGGCAGTGTTTCCAGCTCTTTCGCACCGGCCGTATTAATATTCACCAATCCCAGGGCACCGGGGTCTTTCATATAGGGATCCAGGGGAATCCATATTTTCATGCTTTCCGTCACCGGTTCCGCCATGTTCACGGCAGTCATGTCGGCATAGGGCAGCACATCCCCTGCCGCCTTCACGGCATCATAGTAATGACTGCCCTCCGGTATTTCATAGACTCCCGGATTCTTCACAGCCCCTACCACATAAACAAGGATTTTTCCTTTTTTCCCCTCTTCTGCCTGGCTTACCTGGAGAGAAGGCTTCTCTTTTTCCTGCCTGAGGGACAGGGGATCCAGCACAAAAAAGGACAGTCCTATGAGAATACAGGCAATGCATACGCAAAGAAGAATGGCTCTTCTTTTGTCTCCCTCGGTTCCCATAGGCCTGTCCCCCTGTTTCAAAAAGATTCAGAAAGTAAGGTAAAGAATCAACGATTGATGATACGAGCAGCGGCCAAGGCCTTTCTGCCTTTATTATTTTTTCTGTTCGTCCTGAGGCTGCTGTTCCTGCTGCTGACGGGCTGCAGCGGAATTGGAATCGATCAGGCTCTGCCGGTTTTTCTTCAGGCTGTCCAGCACGTTTTCCATGTTTGTTTCCACGTACTTCAGTACATCAGTGGCATAGGTCACAGAGCTGGTGCGCAGTTCGTCGGCCGATTTATTGGCAGAGGAAATCACTTCATTAGCTCTTTCCTGGGCCTGTTTGACCAGTTCACTTTCTTCCGTAATCCGGGCAATATAGTCCTTTGCCTGGGCTACGGTATCTTCTGCCTTCTTTTCGGCATCCAGCATAATCCGTTCCTTATCGGCAACAATTCTTCTTGCACTTTCCAGTTCATTGGGCAGAGACTGGTTGATGGCGTCAATCAGCCGTTCCACCTCATCCTTATCTACCATTTTCTTATTGGTGAACGGCACCTCGCTGGCATTATTAATGACATTTTCAAGTTCTTCGAGAAGTTTTCTTGTATCCATAATCGGCAGCCTCATTTCTTAATAGAATTTACTTTCCTTTTTATCATTTCCTGGACAAAGGGCGGTACCATGGAGGTCACATCTCCATTAAAGTGAGCCAGCTCCCGGACGCCGGTAGAAGAAAGATAGGAATAACGGCCGTCCGTCATAAAGAATGCTGTTTCCAGGGTGGGATCAATCTTTTTTATCATCAGGGCTCTCTGGAATTCATATTCAAAATCGCTGAATGCCCGGAGCCCCCGGATCAGGAGATGGCAGTTCTTTTTTGCCGCATATTCATTCAGAAGCCCATCGAAAGCATCCACTTCCACATTGGGGATATCCTTCGTAGTTTCCTTCAGCATGGCAATGCGTTCTTCCGTGGTAAACATGTAGTGTTTTGTGGGGTTTAAAAAAGCCGCCACAATCAGCTTGTCTACCAGGCTGGCGCTTCTTCTGATAATGTCAAGATGACCATAGGTGACCGGATCAAAACTTCCGGGGCATATAGCTAATTTCATTCAAACCTTCTCCTCATTATCTGCACTGCAGATAACTTACAACAATGGCCCCCACTTTTTTCTCTTTCCACAACTGGCATTTTCCCTGGAAAAGAGACAAATCAGGCGGTTCGGATACTGAATGTTCTGCAATAATGATGGCTTCTTCTGCCGGAAGGTCACAATCGAATACCTCCTGCAGAACTTCATTGATATATCCCTTCCTGTAAGGCGGATCCATGAAAATATAATCAAATTTCTGTCCTCGGAGAGCTTTCAGGGAAGAAGAAACATCTCCCTTCAGAATGCGGCTCCGGTCTGCTGCATGGCAGCGAAGCGCATTTTCCCTGATGATGGCACCGGTAGCTTTATCCAGGAATACCGCTTCTCCGGCGCCCCGGCTCAAGGCTTCCAGTCCCATGGCACCGGTACCTGCAAAAATATCAAGTACCTTTGTCTCCAGGATGCCTACATTGGCAAGTACGTTGAAAACGCTTTCCCTCACCCTTCCCAGGGTGGGTCTGGTATTCCGACCCTCAGGAGACGACAGCAGCGTGCCCTTGGCGTTTCCTCCGATAATTCTCATGTGTTCTACCTCATTTTCATCATGCAGAAAAGAATTTCTTCTTTCCACACTTATGTTCATTATAGCATAAACGGCTATGTAAATCGCCGGTGAGTTCAAATTTTTTATGGCTGAAATAGTTCTCTGTCCGACTTGATGCCGCTGTGTATCATGGCGACAAGAAATTTTTCACTAATAGTTTCCTGCCGGCCTGGCATCGCTTTTTTTCATTTCAATAGGTTTCGGACTCCGCCTTTTTGGCCCGGGTCATAAGGATTTCCAGAGCTTCCCTGGCGTTATGATCGCCTTTAATCAGATGGCATACTTCTTCCGTAATAGGCATGTCGATATGCTCCCGCAGGGCAATTTCATGAACCAGACGGGCCGTACGAATTCCTTCTACCACCATGTTGGTGCTTTTGCTGATTTCATCAGCAGTCATTCCTTTGGCCATCATCATGCCGGCCCGGTGATTGCGGCTGTGGATGCTGGTGCAGGTGCATACCAGATCCCCCATGCCGGAGAGGCCGAAGAAAGTGGTCATCTGGGCGCCGAAATGGACGCCGAACCTGGTCATTTCCACCAGTCCTCTGGTCATAAGGGCAGCCCGGCAGTTATCGCCAAGACCGATGCCGTCAAGAACACCGCAGGCCAGCGCCATAATATTCTTCAATGCACCGCCGTATTCCACGCCCCGTATGTCATCACTGCGATATACTCGGAAAACAGGGCTCATATACAGGTCCTGCACAATCTGCACCGCTTCCGGCACAGCGGAGGCAGCCACCGTAGCGCAGGGAAGCCCGATTCCCACTTCTTCCGCATGATTGGGGCCGGAAAGGGCCACAATCTTATCGGTAATACCAGCCACTTCCTTCGTAATTCCTTCTGAAAGGCGATGGCCTTCATTGTCTGCCAGTCCCTTGGATGCGCATACCACCACTGAATCTTTCATGAGCCAGGGCTTCAGCCGGGCTGCCATGTCCTCTACCACATGAGAAGGAGTGCAGATAATCACACAGCCTGCCCCTTCCACCGCTTCCTCCAGGTCGCTTGTAATGCGGATTTTTTCAGGAATGTGAGCCCCCGGCAGATATTCTCCATTTTCCCGGGTCTTCCTCATTTCGTCTGCTCTAGCAGGGTTCCTGCAATACATAATCAGGTCATTATTCCGTCCGGCCAGTTCGATCATCATGGCAGTACCCCATCCGCCGGCTCCAATCATTGCAATTTTCAAAGGTATTACCTCTTTTCCCTGGTAATAGGCTTCTCTTCACCTCTCAGAAGCCTTCCAATATTATCTTTATGTTTTCCAATGACAATCACAGCTGCCAGGGCACCGAAAGCCACATATTCCAATGGTTCTCCTTCTATCAGCATGACAAGGGGTACCACCGGTGCGGCCAGAATAGATCCCAGCGAAACAATATGTTTCCATTTGAAAACAGCAAGCCACACCAGAAAGGCTGCCAGCACGGCAGGAGCGCAGATATAGGTAAAAGCCCCTACGCCGCAGGCCACGCCTTTGCCGCTTTTGAAATGAAGAAATACAGACCAGTCATTGCCGATAATAGCAAATACGGCACAGAGAAGTACAATCACCGGATCAGGCATTCCCAGATGCACCGCAATGAAGCCTTTCATGAAATCACAGATAAAGACGGCCAGTCCTGCCTTCACCCCTAATTCCCTGTAAGCATTGGTGGCACCGATATTTCCGCTCCCCACTTTCTTCAGGTTCACACCGTAAAATACACGGCCAATGATATAGCCGCTGGGGATGGCCCCTATGAAATAAGCCAGCACAATCCACAGGATGGATTCCATCAATCGTCGCCACCGTCCTTTTTGCTCCGTACTACAATGCGAATGGGCGTCCCCTCGAAGCTGAAGGCCTCCCGAAGCTTGTTTTCAATAAAACGGACATAGGAAAAATGAATCAGGTTGGCATCATTCACAAACATCACAAACGTAGGCGGCCGCACGCCCACCTCTGTCATGTAATAAATCTTCGCTACCCTGCCGGAATGGGCGGGCGGCGGATTAATCATTTTCGCATCTTCCAGAAGGTCATTCAGTACCGAAGTGGATACCCGGAGATTCTGCTGCTCTGCCACGTTGTAAATCAGATCCCCAAGACGATGGATTCTCTGTTTCGTCTTAGCCGATCCGAAAAGCATGGGCGCATAGGGAGCAAAAGGAAGACCATTTCTGATTTCCTTTTCAAACTCATTGATTGTATGTTCATCCTTTGCAATGGAATCCCATTTATTGACGAAAAGAATCAGTCCCTTGCCGGCTTCATGGATGTAGCCGATAATTTTCTTGTCCTGCTCCGTCAGCTTGTCTTCCGCATCAATCACAAAAATAGCCACATCGCAGTTATCAATGGCACGAATGGAACGGATGACGCTGTATTTTTCCAGAGGTTCGTCTATTTTGCTCTTCTTCCGCATGCCTGCTGTATCCACCAGGATAAAGGTCTTCCCCTTATAGGTCCAGAGAGAATCCACTGCATCTCTGGTGGTTCCCATTTCATCGGCCACCAGCGACCGTTCATAGCCCAGAAGGGAATTAATGAGAGTGGATTTTCCCACGTTTGGACGGCCTACAATGGCCGTGCGGATAATGTCTTCCGATTCCTCTTCCTTCAGGTTGGGGAATCCTTCTGTAATCCGGTCCAGCAGGTCGCCGAAATTCAGCCGGTTCACTGCAGAAATACCAATGGGATCCCCCAGTCCCAGCGAATAGAATTCGTACACATCCATTTCCTGGTTATCGCTGTCCACTTTATTCACTGCCAGCACCACAGGCTTGCCGGTCTTTCTGAGAAGTCCCGCAATGGTTTCATCATCGCTGGTCATTCCTGTCCTGGCATCTACCACGAATAGAATGACATCAGCCTCCTCCATGGCCAGCTCTGCCTGCTGGCGAATGCCGCTGGAAATCTGGTCCTTCTCATTCCGGAATTCAATGCCGCCGGTATCAATCAGGGTAAATTCCTTATCAAGCCATTTCACATCACAGTAAATCCTGTCTCGAGTTACACCGGGGATATCCTCCACAATCGATACACGCCGCTGGGCCAGTCCATTAATCAGCGTAGATTTGCCCACATTCGGCCTGCCTACTATGGCAACGAGAGGTTTGCTCATAAGTCCCCATCCTTTCTATATACAAAATCAAATGTATTATCATAACTGCCTTGGAGCAACACTTCTCCATTTTTGTTATACTGTATTGAAATTGTATGACGGATGGCGGTTTATGTCAAGGAAAATGGTTTCCTGCCCGCCATGACGCTTCTGTAATTCATTGTGGCAGGAAACAGTTTCCAAGTAGTTTCCTGTCCGGCCCGGCACCGCTGCTATGTACCACGGCAGGAAACTTTTCACCAATGGTTTCCTGTCCGGCCTGGCACCGCTGCTATGCACCGCGGCAGGAAACTTTTCACCAATGGTTTCCTGCCCGGCTTGTCGCTTCTGCTGTTCACCACCACAAGAAACTTTTCACGAAAGGTTTCTCATCGGGCCTGTGGCTTCTATCATCCGCCGCCGGAAGCCTGTTCCAGCCAATAAAAAAAGCTGCCCCGGAGGGCAGCTTCTTCATTGGTTTTATTCTTCAGCCGGATCTTCTTCATGGGAAGGAGCTTCTTCCAGTGCGAAGGAGATTCTTCTGCGGCCTTCATCAATGTTGATGATGCGGACTTTGAGTTCGTCTCCTACCTGGCAGATATCGCCCGGTTTCTTGTTGTGGTCATCGGTCATTTCGTTGATGTGGAGAAGACCGGTAAGGCCGTCATCCAGTTCTACAATAACGCCGAATTCAAGGATCTTAACGACCTTGGCATCCACAATGTCATCTACTTCATGATCATGGATAGCTGTTTCCCAGGGATTGGGGAGGCAGTCCTTGTGGCTGAAGGAGATTCTCTGTTTTTCACGATCGAAGGATTTGATCTTGACATCAATTTCCTGTTCCGGTTTGAGAACATCTTCGACCTTGGCAATCTTCTTCCAGGAAATATCGGAAATGTGGAGAAGGCCTTCTACGCCGTTGATACCAACGAATGCGCCGTAAGGCATAATCTTCTTTACAGTGCCTTTGAGAACGTCGCCGTTTTCATAGGCTTTTTCGATAACATCCATTTCTGCATTTCTTTCATCTTCCAGAACGGCTTTGCGGGAAAGAACCAGTCTGTTCTTAGCGCGGTCCACTTCCAGAATCTTAGCCTGGAAAGTCTTGCCTACCAGGTTCTGCAGGGAATGAACGAAGCGGAGATCGCCCTGAGACAGGGGAATGAATCCGCGGAGAGATTTAATCTGAACAAGCAGACCAACCTTAATGGCTTCAATGCCTTCGCATTCAACAGGTTCACCTTTTTCGAATGCTTCTTCGACTACATCCCAGTCAGCGAGACGGTCTACTTTAATCTTAGATACGTAAATTGTGCTATCTTCTTTAACTCCGCTGACGATCTGAACACGGAGAGTGTCACCAATTTTCAGCACATCTTTCAGGGATGCCGGTGCCGGGTAGGAATATTCATGTGCAAGAAGAACAGCTTCTGTCTTATATCCGAAAGAGATATAAGCCTTGTCGTCGGTGAGATCTACGACCTTACCTTCAACGACGCTGCCTTTGTGTACATCCAGGTTCATTTCCTCCTGATCCAGCATTTCCTTCATGTTTTCCATAATACAAACTACCTCCTCTATGATCCAGTCCGGTGTGGATGCACCGGCGGTGATGCCAATCTTGTCCCGACTGTGGAACCAGCTCGGTTTTAGTTCCCCAGCCGTTTCGATATGATACGTCCTGGCTCCCTCTTCCCTGCAGATTTCCGCAAGTCTTGAGGTGTTGGCGCTGTTGCGCCCGCCTATGACAATCATCACATCTACTCTATCCGCCAGCTCACGAGCCGCCTGCTGCCGCTGCATGGTTGCGTCACAAATGGATTTGTTGACGTGAAGGTTTTTCACCTTTTTTCCCAGCGCTTCGACAAGCCGGTCGGCCAAGACAGCTGAAAATGTGGTCTGTGTGACTATAAAGGCTTCATCCAGTGGCGGGAGTGCATCTACATCTTCCATGGTTTCTACCTGGTAAGAATGTCCCACCGCCCATTCAGCCACACTCTTCATTTCAGGGTGCCTTTTTTCACCGATGAGTATAACCTGCTTTCCGTCTTCCACCAGTCGATGAGCCATCTCCTGGTTCCTTCTAACGAAAGGACAGGTTGCGTCCATTAGGGCCAGATTTTTGCACTTAAGCATATTATAACACGAAGGCCCCACTCCGTGCGAGCGAATTATTACAGTTTCGTCAGTGAGACCGTCGAAATTGTCCACTGCCGGTATGCCCCGCTGAGCCAGCTTTTCCACTACCTGGGGATTATGAATGATGGGACCGAAGGTAACAGCTTTGATGCCGGAATCTGCGGCTTTTTCGGCAATTTTCAGCGCTCTTCTCACGCCGTAGCAGAATCCCATCACCTTTGACTTATATATTTCCATACGTTATGTACCTTTTCTTTCGTCTGCTATAGCCAGACTTATCATTTTGTTATAAAAAAAATCAATATCAATGAAATTGATTTTTAAAAGGACCCCTGTCCCTTTTTCTTTTCATAGGCCTCGATCATGGCCTGAATCCTTTGCTTCACCAGTTCGTCCAGGGCTGCCGTATTTCTATCATCAGGCTTGTCTTTCCTGACCGCTATCGGTTTCCCAATGACTACGGCCAGAGGACCTTTTTTAGCAGGCAGAGGCTCGGCACCGATAATGGCTACCGGAAGGACAGGTGTGCCGGTGAGGATGGCCAGGAACGCCATGCCCGGATGAAAGCGGCCCAGTGCCTTTCCATGGACAAAACCGCCTTCCGGAAAGATGCAGAGCACATGCCCTTTCTTCAATTCCGTAAGGCTTCTCCGAATGGCAGTCATGTCAGCGCTGTTTCTTTTCACAGGAAAAGCGCCCAGATATCGAATCAGCCGGCCAAAAAGAGGATTTCTGAAGAGCTCCGATTTAGCCATGAAACTGATTCTTCTCTTCTCCAGCGCCATTCCCACAAGGGGCGGATCGAAATAGCTCTTGTGATTGGCCGCTGCAATCACTGCCCCTTTATCTGGTATATTTTCCCTGCCTTCCACATGAAGGCCATACAGGCTGAAGAAGAAATAGAGCAGGGCCCTGATAATCTGATATCCCATAGTACCTCTGACCGCCATGACTTTCGTGTTCAGGAGACTTTCTTCATATAATCATCCATAAGTTTCTGGATGCGTCCTTTGATTTCATCATTTATCTCTGCCACCAGCTCATCATCGGGCCGCTGCTTCCTGACAGGCACCGGTTTTCCGATAAGCACGGCCAGAGGCCCTTTCCTGTGAGGCAGAAACCGGGAACCCACCACTGCCACAGGGATGATCGGAGTCCCCGTCATCAGTGCCAGAGAGGCCATGCCCGAGTGAAACCGTCCCAAACCATCCTTTTTAATCCGGGTACCTTCCGGAAATATGCCCAGCGGATTGCCAGCCTTGATTTCCCGGATAGCCTGCCTTATAGCCGTGCGGTCCACAGTCCCTCTCTTCACGGGGAACGTACCGAACTGACGAATGAGCCAGCCGAAAATGGGGTTCTTAAAGAGTTCTTCCTTAGCCATATAATGAATGATTCTTGTGTTAAAGGCCACGCCGATCAGAGGCGGGTCCCAGTCGCTTTTGTGATTAGGCGCCACAATGATAGCACCGGTAGAGGGCACATTTTCCCTGCCTTCCACATGAAGGCCGAAGAGACCGAAGAAAATAAAATTAAGAAGAGCCCTTACAATTTTATATCCCATAGGACCTCCTAAGCATCAAAGCCGGGGAATCTGCTGCGGCAGATATGAATGATGGCTTCTGCCGTGCCTTCCAGGGTAAGATCGCCATTATCCAGAAGCACCGCATCTTCTGCCTGTTTCAGCGGAGAAATATCCCGATGGCTGTCCAGATAATCCCGGCGGCTGATTTCCTTTTCCACATCTTCCATGGTCATTTCCGGATGGCCTTCAGTAAGTTCCTTGAACCGGCGCACCGCCCTGGTATGGACAGAGGCGGTGAGGAAAATCTTCACATCGGCCTTTGGCAGAACTGTCGTACCGATATCTCTGCCGTCCAGCACGATGCCCCCTTTTTCCGCCTGTTTCCGCTGGATAGCCACCATGGCTGTCCTCACGCCGCCAATGGCGGATACTTCTGATACATGGCCCGACACTTCCGGCGTGCGAATATAGGGAGTTACGTCCTTTCCATCCACAATGACATGCATCACATCCTTATCGGGCCTGACCTCCATATCCAGCTTTTCCGTCATGGATACGATATCTTCCGGTTTGTCCAGTTTCCTTTCCAGGGCCTCATAGGTCACGGCCCGGTACATGGCACCGGTATCCAGATAGGCATATCCCAGCCTGGCAGCCAAGATTTTGGAAACACTGCTCTTCCCTGCACCGGCAGGGCCGTCAATAGCAATAGATAATTTTTTCATGATAACTCCTTTACCGCAGACAGAGCGGCCAGATGGCCCGTGGAAAAGGCAGCCTGCAGATTATATCCGCCAGTGAAAGCATGGATATCAAGCACCTCTCCTGCCATATATACATGTTTACAGATTTTGGATTCCATGGTGGATGGATTAATTTCTTTCACCGATACGCCGCCGGCAGTGACAATGGCTTCTGAAAGGGGCCTTGTGCCTGTAATCGTTAAGGGCAGATGCTTCAATATCCCTGCCAGTTTCAGCCGGTCCCCCTTCTTCAAATCGCTTACCGGAAGATCCCGGGGAATGCCGGAAAGTCTGAGTACCACATCAATCATCCTGTGGGGCATAAGGTCTACCAGGGCAGAGGCCATCTGCTTCAAATGATATTTCTCAAAATCCCGGAGCAGCCTTTTGTCCAGGACCTCCAGAGACAGTGCCGGTTTCAGGTCGATGGCTCCCTTTACGCCATGACCCTGGGAAAGCCACAGGGACACTTTGTCTGAAAGGGAGAGCACAATGGGGCCGGAAACGCCGAAATGGGTAAAAAGCATTTCACCGAATTCTTCCGCTTTGCGCCTTCCTCCACCATCTACGGAAAAAGTCACATTCTTTAAGGAAATCCCCTGCAGCTCCTTCGGCCACGCCTCACTGCATACAAGGGGGATCAGTGCCGGCCGGATGGCAGTCACCTTATGGCCGATTTCCCGGGCCATGGCATAGCCGTCGCCGGTAGAGCCGGTGCGGGGATAGGAAGCGCCGCCGGTGGTTAAAATCACAGCATCCGCCTCATAGGTTCCCTTATCAGTGGAAAGGCCTGTGACCTTTCCTTCTTTCTGCAGGATATGGCGCACCGGTTCCTCCAGATGGATATCCACCTTTTCCTGATGGAGAAGCTTCATAAATAAATGGCGCACTTCCTGGGCATCATCACTCTTTGGAAATACGCGGCCTCCCCTTTCCACCTTGGTGGCAAGGCCCCATGAATGAAAGAGGGAAAGCAGGTCTTCGTTATTGAATTTTTCATAGGCACTGTAAAGGAATTTGCCATTCCCCGGGGTTTTGGCAATGAAATCCATAATGGGCGCACTATTGGTCAAATTGCAGCGCCCCTTTCCCGTAATGCCCATCTTCAGTCCCACCTTGGGCATTTTTTCAAACAGGGATACCGACGCTCCCTCATGGGCAGCAGTCACCGCCGCCATGAGACCTGCCACCCCGCCGCCGATGACGGCCACTTTTCTACCGGTAGAGCTCATATAATTTTCTGACCTCCTCGCTGGTAAGCCTGCGGCTCATGCCTCTGGAAAGGCCCTCCGGCGTCAGGAAGGCATAACCGGTCCTCACCAGACCGAAAACAGGGTAATGGTAAGCCGCCATCATTTTTCTGATTTCCCGGTTTTTCCCTTCATGAAGCACCATTTTGACCTTTGTCTTATTCTTTTCCTTATCATAGCCCAGCACTTCGATTTCACAGGGAGCCGTAATCCCGGTGTCAATGCGTACGCCCCGGGACATTTTATCCGCCAGCTTCGGGGAATACCGGCCCCGTACAGTCACTTCATAGGTTTTTGTCACTTCGTGGCTCGGATGGGTAAGGATATAGTCCAGATCTCCATCATTGGTCATGATGAGAAGGCCTTCAGAATGATAATCCAGCCGTCCCACCGGGAAAATCCGCTCCCGCACAGTTCGGAAATAGTCCATCACCGTCCGCCGTCCCTGGGGATCGGAAACAGAGGTAATCACATTGTCCGGTTTATAAAAGAGGAAATATTTCTTCTTCTCCGGTTTGACCAGGGTGCCCATGGCTTCAATCCGGTCTTTGACCGGATCCGCTTCACTGCCCAGTTCTTTCACTACCTGGCCGTTCACCTTCACCTGCCCTGCCAGAATCAGCTCTTCCGCTTTCCTTCTTGAACAGACGCCGGCATGGCTCAATATTTTCTGCAAACGTTCTTTCAAAATAATTCTCCTTCATCCGGTTTTCCGGACCATCGAGTTTTCAGCTCACTTACATCATTCAGGCCTGTAGCCTGCAGGAAACGGCGGGTGGTGCCATACAGAATGGGCCGCCCCGGCACATCCAGCCTGCCCCTTTCCTCCACCAGATCCTTCTCCATGAGGAGGGAAATCACCCGGCCTGCCGATACGCCTCGTATTTTTTCTATTTCCACCCGGGTCACAGGCTCCCTTAAAGCTATGACCGCCAGCGTTTCCAGTGCCGCCGCCGAAAGGGGCGTCTGTTTTCCCAGAAGAGAAGAAAGCCATGAGTCATATTCTTTCTTTGTGGCCAGCCCGTATCCTGCTCCTGTGTGGTGCAGGGTAATGCCTGAATCTGCCCGGTCATAGCGGGCTTTCAGATATTCCAGCCCCTTTTCCACGCTCACCGTATCTTCTCCCAGGGCCCGGGCCAGCTCCTTCAGCGTTGCCGGTGTGCCCCGGGCAAAGAGAAAGGCTTCTATCAGGGGCGAGAGCGCCGCCGCACCTTTCATAAACTGCCTCCTTTAATCACAAGTCCCTCCGCTGCCTCTTCCACCCTGGCCTTTCCCAGCCGGATAAGCTCAAGAAGGGCCAGAAAAGCCACTGCCAGATGGAGTCTTGTCTTCATTTTCTTCAGATAACCGGTCATCATGACCCATGGTTTCATCGCAAGCGTCCTTTCCCATCCTTCTATTTCCCTGTCCAGGGAAACTTCCTCTGACGGAAGAATCCGTTCCTCTTCTTCCTCCAGAGAATCATAGAGGGAAAGAAATGCCGCCTGCAGCCGTGAAAGGGAAATTTTCCCTTGAAAGACAGAAGTCCTGAATACTTCCGGTTCCCTTCCCCGATAGGGGCTCTCCTCTTCCATGAGCGCCTCGATGCGGGCTTTCACTTCCTTCATCCGCTTAAACTCTTCCAGGGACCGGGAAAGTTCCTGCCGGGGATCCTCGGATTCATCCATTTCCTCCCGCCTTTTTTCGGGAAGGAGCATGCGGGATTTGATGAGAATGAGGGTGGACGCCATGGCAAAGAAGCTGCTTCCCAGATCCAGGTTGAACTGCCGTGCCGATTCCAGATACGCCAGGTACTGATCCGTAATCAGATGGATAGGAATATCGTGGATATCGATCCTGTTCTTTGTCACCAGATGCAGAAGCAGGTCCAGAGGCCCTTCAAAAAGAGGAATATTCACTTGGTAATTGTCTGCTGCAGCTTCTCCCATATCTTTTCCTTCACATAATATTTGATGAAAGGGCACACTCACCCATCATGCTTTATACATAGTACCACAGATGGGGAGGGAGTCAACCACCCACTTAGAAAAGTGAAGCCCTTCATGATATGCCCTGCGGGCATGAAGGTTGACGGGCCTTCGGCCCGAAGGTTCTTAAGGTTCTTAGGTTTGACATCCCTTCGGGCTGAAGGTTGTTGTATCGCCGCCTTTGACGGCGATGAGTATAAAGCCTGCGTTACGAGATTTACATTTATGTCACCAGTACTGCATGACAGAGAGCAAAAGCCTCCTTCCTCTGGAAGGCAGAAGTCCTGCAGAGGGCTTCTGAGTCGGGCTATTATTCGAGTATAGCCTGCACACTAAGCGATCACCTTGATGCCCGGCCGTCAGGTGGCTCCGTTAGGCGACGGAGGAACAGCGTGGATTAGACGATAGAAGTCAGAAATCAGACGTCAGAATGCGTTACGAAATCCCCTTCCCGCCTCCACCGTCATCCGGGGTCGGTCAGCCGACAATCGGAAGGCCCTTTTATGGGCAGGCTGAGGGCCAACTTCGGCTGACTTGGAGACCCTGCAGAGGGTCTCCACAAAGCGAAAGATCTTGGTAAAAGCCGATAGTGTCGCAGCTGTTGCTAAATACCAGTCGGCGGGAATTCGGTGTTCCACAGGGCTTCGACCAGCTCCTTCCTGAGGAAGGAGCCAACGTTACATGCTTCCCTCCCCGCCCTCATCGTCATTCTGAGCCGCAGGCGAAGAATCTCGGTACATGCAGCATTTGACTCATTCGGTATTAAATACCAGTCAGCGGAAAGGAGCCGCTAAGCAGTCACCCCAGAATCTTTCGGTGTTCCTCAGGGTTTCGCCCAGCTCCTTCCTGAGGAAGGAGCCAACGTTACGTGCTTCTCTTCCCGCTCTCACTGTCATTCCGAACGAAGTGAAGAATCTCGGTACAAGCCGCGTATGAGACATATGCTATTAAATATCGATCGGCGGCAAGTGGTGGGCGCCATTTAATTCGTGTAAGGCGACTCTTATGATAAAACCATACAACCGCGCCCTTGGCGCGAAGAGAAAACAAGCAAACCTCGCTTCGCTCGTGGAAATGCACCCCTATTCCCGCTTCGCGGGACTTCTCCACGGGAAAGCGTCTCACGTGATTTTCAAGTCGCTGCGCTCCCTTACAAATCACGTTCGCTTGCCACCCCATTAATTAAGAAAGGGAAGATTGTCAGAGGTAAAACTTATTTACGCCTACCAAAACCCTCAGTGGCGAAGCCGCTGTCAAACTTCAGCCCCTTCAGAACCCTCGGCCCGAAGGGCCATCAGCCCTCACGGCAACAGGCCGTGTCCATAATCCCTTATTTTATTATGCTTATGATAAAGTAATGATAAAATGCTGATATAAGGAGGTGCTTTCTATGATGACTATCCGCCCTGTTTCTGACCTTAGAAACAAATTTCCCGAAATCGAAGAAGCTGTCCTGCAGGACAATGAGCCTGTCTTTCTCACGAAAAACGGCTATGGCACCATGGTTCTCATGAGTATTGAACAATACTCCGCCCTCACCGACGCCGTAGAGAAAAAGCTGGACGAAGCTGATGCAGCAGCAGCGCAATCGACTGTCCGCTATTCCACATCTGAAGTCTTCGGCCGTGCAAGGAGAAGGATTCATGCAGACAAAAACCTATAAGCTGCCTTACGCCTCCTGAGCAATGCAAACACAACCCTGGTACCGAGGGGCAAAGCCCCGACGATACCGTAAGCCCCTATGCGCCGAAGGTGCAGGCTCCTACGGGAATACAGCCGCCTGCTGTACACTAAAAGGAACCTTCACCGGTTTCTGATGTAATTGACTGATGACCTTCCTGTTCACCTTTATAAAGCCGCATAAAAAAGCCCCTCGAAAGAGAGGCTCTTTTTAGTATTTATCAAAATATGATATTATTTCCCTTTACTCATGCATCCCAGCCAAGATTCATGGATGCCACCCTGCTGTTTCTCATATGGAATACAAGGTTTACGCCGCTATCCGTTTTATAGTAAAGTGCATCACCGTAATGAATATCCGGTTCCCCATAGGTACCAATCACTTCGCTTCTGGTGGAGCCTACATGAATGCCGCTGGGTGTAGAGAATCCATTGTTTGCCGTAATATGGATCATAGTTACACGGAATGGACGGCCGGAATCTCTGACACAGTTCATGGTTACCGAGTCCCCATAGCCGATTATCTGCGCTTCTGCATGCGGCCCCCAAGCAGCTGCCCAGGTCACCTTGCCTTCTTTCGGTGCACCATAGATGGCAATCAACTCTTATTTGATAATTCCCGGCACAATGCCTCCCAAGGCACCTTCATCATTAGGCACACGAGCCAGGGCAATGGTTCCTGCGCATAAAGCAGCTGCTGTCAGCAATAAGATTTTCTTCATCTTCATAAATACCCCATGAAATAAGCTCCCCAAAAATCAGGAAACCGGCTATTCATATCGAACGGCATTATCCCTGATTGTATTGATGATATGTATGAGATCACGCATATCTTCCATGCTGAAAATAGACGTGGCATCATAGGGCTTGTCAAAGGGCGCATTAAAGATCGTCATGGGGCTGTCCATATAGCCATTGACCGATATGTAATTGATTACATTCCGAATAAACGCAATCTGTTTATCATTCAGGGCATTGTCATTGATAAACTGTGAAAACGCCTTTTCCGCCGCCTTTTTATCCATCTTGGCAATGCGGCGGACCGTAAGTCCAAAGGGCTGATTTTGGAAATAGTACTGATAATCCTCTTTTGACCCCAATTCACTGGTAAAGATTTTCTCCAGATCCTTGTAATCCTTAGCTGTTAATGGCTCATTATGAACCAGTTTCCTGACCGCCGGAACATCATCCACGTGCTGCAGGAAATAATGATTCACCTTTTCCTTATAGTTCTCAAAGGTTTCCGGCTCCAGCGTATCTCCTTCTTTTTCAGAAATGACAGAATCCTTCAGCCCCGTTTCTACGATGGGTTCATGTTTGAACTGGATAAACTGGATGAGGCTCCTGAGCTCCGCCCGCACCTTTTCAAAGTCAAGTACATCTGCATCGGTCCAGAAAGAAGCCGACTCCACTTCTTGAATCAAGGGGAGCTTTTTTCTCACTGCGTCAATGCTGATTTTCTTCTCCAGCTGCCTTGCCGTTTCAATCAGCTGTTTCTTGGACTTTCTGAAAGACCCCAGACCTTCCATATGGGCCAGCATGAGGCCATACATGAGATTATCGAAGCGTTTCGCCGACTCATCCTTTTCCATGTCAGACACCAAAGGTGCTATTTCCTTATTCAGTTCACCGCAGTCCCCTTCACTGAGAGCGCGGAACGCCGCCTTGTTCTTATATTTTTCCACATATCGGAGGTGTAGCTTCACGGAGAAAAGAGATGGATTCAGCTCGACTACCTGCTTATGGCAAGTTTCCACAAGAGAGCGGCGCCAATCCTGGTACTTCTCGTCCGCATAGGCTGCCTGCTGCAGATCCTTGACCAGACGGATTCTCTTGATGAAAATATTTTCTGAAAGCGTCCTGGTCTCCCCATCGCCTATGAAATTCATATGCTGGCGGAAATACTCAAAGTTGCCGCAGTAATCAAAAATCAGGAAATACTTCTTGCCCCTGTACTCCCCATTTCTCATATCCACGCATTCCAAATCAGGACAGAGTCTTGTTCCCCGACCGATCATCTGCCAGAACTTTGTCTTTGAACGCACCTTTTTGAAGAAAACCAGATTTAAACACTCCGGCACATCTATGCCCGTATCCAGCATATCCACCGAAACAGCAATGACCGGATCCTTTTCCGGATTTTTGAAATCGTCAATCACCGTTTCCACATAGCTGTCTCCACAGACTACCCGCTGTGCAAAGGTACCCTTATATTTAGGATAAAGTGCATTAAACCGCTGGATAATAAATTCTGCATGCTTTTTATTTTCAGCAAAAATAATGGTTTTCCCCAGACGTTCGCCACCCTTTGTCTTAATGCCCCGTTCCATCAGGTCCTGAAGCACATGATCCACCGTATTGGCGTTAAACACAAATTTATCCATTTTCGGCGAAGGGATATAATCGGGCATAGACCCGTCATCCTCAGTGAAATCATCCTCATACCGTTTCTTATCCTCTTCTGAAAGGTCATCATAGGTAATGCCCTCCTCCAGAAACTTCGTTTTCACCTCATAGTTATAATAGGGTACCAGATATTTTTCGCTGATTGCCTGGTTGTAGTCATAAGCATAGGTAGGGATGCCCTGCTGCATATCAAAGAAATCATAGGTATTCCGATCCACATCGGTTTTCGGCGTAGCAGTTAATCCTACAAGTATGGCGTCAAAATAGTCAAAAATAGCCTTATACTTCTTAAAAATGCTCCGATGGCTTTCATCAATGATAATCAGGTCAAAATGGGCAGGCGTAAAAAGCCGGTTCCCATCGTCCCGCTTCCTATCATCAATAGAATTCAGAATCGTCGGATAGGTGGAGAAAACAATCCGTGCATTCTTATCGTCCTTATTGCTGCACAGATTGCAGAGAGACATCCGGGGCAGATACTCCCTGAAAGAATCCTTTGCCTGCTTCACCAGCGCCGTACGGTCTGCCAGGAAAAGTACATTGGTAATATATCCTCCCTTGGACAGCACATCCACCAGACTGGCCGCTGTACGGGTCTTTCCGGTTCCCGTAGCCATGACCAGGAGATTCTTCCGTCCCCCTTCCTCTATATGGGCGCACACAGCCCGGATAGCTTCCTTCTGATACACACGGTTCGTGATTTCATCGGAAATAGGAATGGACGTCAAGGCAGGATGGCTTTCCATCCTCCTATCCATCAGTCTTTCCAGATCCTCCCTGCTGAAAATACCGCTTACCTGCCGCTGCGGACCTGTCTTGTCATCCCAGAAATAGGTTTCAAAGCCATTGGTATTGAAAATCATGGGGCGACGGCCAAACCGTCTTTCCAGACAGTCCGCATACAGCACCGCCTGCTTCCTGCCCACGTTGGGATCCCGGCTTGTCTTTTTAGCTTCCACCACCGCCAGCGGGAGGCCATTCCTGCCGAAGAGTACATAATCCACATACCCCTTCTGCCCGGGCACACCGGCCATTCCGTCCACTTCATATTCTTCCACCACATTCTGGGAAGGGCCGTCAAAAATCCACCCTTCCATCTTCATATCCACATCAATATAAATTTTGCGGGTCTTAAATTCAGAAATGGCTTCCGGATTGAAATGACGCTCTTCCTTATTCTTCTCCTTCTCGGCGGTCAGCTTTTCCGACAGTGCCCGCACCTGATCATAGAGCTTCTTGTTTTCCTCTTCCTTTTCCTTGAGAAGGCCAGCCTGTTCCTTAATTCGCTTTTCATCCAGCGAAACCCTGCTCTGGGGGATGAGAGATTCCTTAAAGAAATGCTCCTTATAATTACTGCCATAGCAGTAATCAATCCATTCAATGAATTCAAAAAGCCCACGGAGAGACACCACTGCATCAGCAGCATTGATATTTCTTGCCGTATGCACCGCCAGATTCCCCAGCTTCACAATCAGCGGCAGCTTCTTCCACGTATCATATTCCATGGCATAGCGGAAATCGGGCTCATGAATCAGGGACTGCAGATTATCCTTGAAAGGAAGTGTCATGGTCCTGTCTGCCGCATAGACCCACTTCACCGCCAGCTCCAGCGCCTTGCGGCAGCCGATGGCACACATGGCCGGAGAAGTCGCATAAACCCTTTCCGCCTCCATGGCCGCCGGAGCAAACGCTTCATATTCCTTTTTCCCGCGTAAGAAATCAAAGTTTCCCATGAGCAATCACCCGCAAAGATAGTAAATTACCATAGAATCATTCGTTACTTATATATTACAACATATGCGAATATCTTCCAATAAATAAAGAAAAATAGCCTCGCGATATTTCGATTTGTCG
>ULYX01042372.1_pt1 | contig 49324 bp, 68 predicted proteins | sample 1962591 | NCBI WGS metagenome assembly ULYX01 (sample SAMEA4835874, study PRJEB28245) | human gut metagenome | biome: gut microbiome; material: fecal sample | place: Denmark | collected 2008
CATTGGTGTCTTTCGCAGAAAGACGGGTAATAAGTATGAAAATTTTTGTTTACAGTTACAGAGAATTTGATGAGGCAGAGTTTTTTCAGAAATTTTCAAAAGAATATGGAGTGGAGCTTGGAATCTGTAAGGATGCACCGACGCTGGAAAATGCACATCTGGCAGAAGGTTATGAATATCTGAGTATTATCACAACAAAGATCGATGCACAACTGGTGGAAAGATTTCATGAACTGGGAGTAAAAATGATCTCCACAAGAACGATTGGATTTGATCATATTGATCTGCAGGCAGCAAAAAAATTCGGAATGAGTGTCAGCAATGTATCCTACTCACCGGAATGTGTGGCAGACTATACGCTGATGCTGATGCTGATGGCAATCCGCAAAATGAAGAGGATCATGCAGAGAGCGGAGATCAATGACTTTTCACTGCCTGGAATCCAGGGGGGAGAGCTGCACAATTTTACCGTGGGAGTACTTGGAACGGGAAGGATCGGACGGGCGGTCATCCGTGATCTGTCAGGGTTCGGGTGTAGAATTTACGCTTATGATGCCTATGAAAATGAAGAAGTGAAAAAGTATGCACAGTATGCAGATCTTGATACGATTTACAAAGAATGTGACCTGCTCACCCTGCATATGCCGTTAGAAGCAGAAAATGCACATCTGCTGGATGCAGCGGCTTTTGCAAAAATGAAAGATGGAGTTGTGATCATCAATACTGCAAGAGGCGGCCTGATCGATACGAAAGCTCTGATCAATGCTTTGGAAAATGAGAAAGTCGGAGCAGTCGGACTGGATGTGATTGAGGACGAATTTGGTATGTATTATTATGACAGAAAATCGGACATTTTAAGTAAAAAGGATCTGTATATCCTGCGGGGATTTCCGAATGTTATTGTAACTCCGCATATGGCCTTTTATACAGACCAGGCAGTCAGCGATATGGTAAAAAATTCACTGTTAAGCTGTATTTTACATTCCGAGGGAAAAGAAGATCCATGGAAAGTATTGTAAAAGAAACCGAATTCTTCTGGCAGAAGATAATGATATGAATGTATTGATCCCGACAATTAAAAAATATCTGTAAAAAGTTTAAAGATGAATGATAAAAAATGATAAAAAGAACCGGATGAATGGCAGAAAATGACCATTCATCCGGTTTTTCATAGTCTAAATCTGTCCTGCTCCATCAAAGAATGCAAGACTGTCAGGGCGGACATAACTGTCACCGATCGTATGGAGAAGAACCAGATTCAGATGATTATTTAAATTCTTTTTGTCTAAAGCAATAGCATCTGTAAGAGACGACATTGGCAGATCACAATGATCTGGAAGCCAGTAGATATCCAGAGCCTTTTTGATGGCATCGGCACAACCTGTGGTTGTCAGTCCCTTTTCTTCAGCAAGCCGGGTAATCTGATACATACCGATTCCGACTGCCTCCCCATGGCTTTCTCTTTCATAATTATAATACTGCTCGATCGTATGAGCCAGTGTATGACCAAAGTTCAACAACATCCGTTCACCGGTATCAAACTGGTCATGTTCTACTACAATCCGCTTAATATCAACGCAGCGTGCGATGATCCGGGTCAGTTCCGGCTTCAGGTCTTCAAAAGAAGTATGGCGGACTAAAGTATCGAACAGAGCTTTATCTTTGATACATCCGTATTTAATGACTTCGCCCATACCGTCACTGATGAAATGCCGGGGGAGCGTATTCAGCACATCCGGGTCAATAATGACTGCTTTTGGATGAAAAAATGCACCTACAAGATTTTTCCCCTGTGGCAGATCGACTGCGACTTTTCCACCAACAGAAGAGTCTACCTGGGCAAGAAGGGAAGTCGGGATCTGAACCAGCCTGACGCCCCGGAGAAAACTGGAAGCAGCGAAACCGGCAAGGTCACCGATCACGCCTCCTCCCAGTGCAATGACCAGGTCACTTCGGGTAAGTCTGGCATCCAGCATCGCAGAATAAATCTGCGGAAGTGTCTGAAAACTTTTCGTAGGTTCACCATGCGGAAGGACAAGAGAATGGCATTCATAGTCCTTCAGGGAATCCAGGACAGTCTTTCCATAAAGCGGAAACACATGATCATCTGAGATGATCATGATTTTCTTCCCAGTGAAGAATTTACGGATATAACTTCCGGTCTGTGGCAGGATTCCGTTTTCAATATAAATAGGATAAGTATCCGGTCCTAAATTTACAGTTAATTCCATTAATGAAACTCCTTACAGTGATTTTCCGATTACAGTAGCGATCTGGCTGACCTGCTTCAGAAGGGCATCGTATTTTTCCGGTTTCAGTGACTGAGCACCATCGCAAAGTGCAGCCTCCGGGTTATTGTGAACCTCAATCATGAGTCCGTCAGCACCGGCAGCGATCGCTGCTTTTGCCATTGGCTCTACCAGCCACCATTTTCCGCCGGCATGGCTTGGATCGACAATGATCGGCAGATGAGTCTTTTTACGAAGTACAGGAATACACTGGAGATCTAATGTATTTCTTGTATAGGTCTCGAAAGTACGGATTCCACGCTCGCACAGAATGACATTTTCATTACCGGATGACATGATGTACTCAGCAGACATGATCCATTCTTCATAGGTCGCATTCAGACCTCTCTTTAAAAGGATCGGGCGGTCAAGCTGACCTAATTCTTTTAACAGATCGAAGTTCTGCATATTTCTTGCTCCGATCTGGATCAGATCGACTTTCTCATTGAAGACATCCAGATATTTTGGAGACATCAGCTCTGTTACGATCGGAAGACCGACTTCTTCTTTTACTGCACAGAGAATATCCAGTCCCTCAAGACCAAGTCCCTGGAAAGAATAAGGGCTTGTACGGGGCTTGAATGCACCGCCGCGCAGAAGATTGGCTCCGGATGCTTTGGCTTTCTGTGCAATTTCAAGAACTTGCTCAAAAGATTCAACGGAACACGGACCTGCGATCAGTCCCAGGTGGTCACCACCGATCTGAACACCGGAAACATCAATGATCGAATCTTCCGGATGAAAAGCTCTGTTGGCAAGCTTGTAAGGTTCCTGGACATGCATGACTTTATCAACGGATTCGTCAACCTCGAAAAGTCTCGGGTCGATCAGAGTTGTATCACCGATACAACCGATGATCGTCATTTCTGTTCCGCGGACAAGATGCGTGTCAAGACCTCTGTTCGTAACAAGATTTTCAACGCGGGTTATATTTTTTTCTGTAGTATTTGGCTTTAATACAATAATCATTTTTATGTCCTCCCAAAGTACAATCACATTCGCACTGTAAAATTTTAGTTGTTTAAAGTGCGAAAACATTTGTATCATAAATCATTGACACTAAAATGTCAATCATTTTATGAGGGTCATTTAGAAAATTTTACAAAAAAGTAGAAAAGAGAGGAACAGATTTCAGTGTTCCGTTTATTGACTTCATTCTGCCGGAGTGGTAACCTAGGTGAAGTGTCTGTGGAAAATGATCCGCAGCAGGAACATTTTATATATGAAGAAGGTAAGGAAAATGAAAATTTTGAAGCAGTTCGGGGTTATTTTTGGCGTCTGCTGGATCAGCCTGGTGATCGAGCATTATCTGCCATTTTCGTTTCCGGCAAGCGTGATCGGGATGGTTCTTTTACTGATCTGTCTGCTGACCGGATTTTTAAAGATCGAGCATGTACAGGAGAAAGCAGATTTTCTGCTGAGTAATATGGCATTCTTTTTTGTACCTGCGGGAGTAAGCATCATCAATTATTTCGATGAACTGAAAAGCACGGCAGTTCAACTGATTATTATCTGCATTATTTCGACTGTTGTGACATTTGCAGTGACAGCTTACAGTGTCATGCTTACAGTACGTCTGATGAAAAAGTGGAAAGACAGGAGGAAAAAAGCATGAAAGAATTAATGGTATCTCCATATTTCGGTGTGGCACTGAGTATTGTGGCATTCTGGATCGGAGTAAAACTAAATCATAAGTTGAAGACTCCGGTCTGCAATCCGCTGATCGTTGCAATCGTACTGATCGTCGGTGTATTACTTGTGTTTGATATTCCATATGATACTTATAATGTTGGAGGAGAATTGATCAATATGTTCCTCGCTCCTGCAACGGCATGCCTTGCAGTTGCAATTTATACAAAGCTGGATATCCTGAAGCAGTACTGGCTCCCGATCCTGGTGGGATGTACGGCGGGATCGGCGGCATCCATGGGAAGTGTATACGGGATGTGCAGACTGTTCGGACTGGATGAGAGCATGACAGTATCCCTGCTCCCCAAATCAGTGACGACACCGATCGCAGTGAGTATTTCAGAGCCGGGCGGTGGAGTTGTACCAATCACGGTCGTTGCAGTTATTTTTACAGGAATCCTGGGAAGTATTATTGCTCCGTTCCTGATTCGGCTCTTCCATGTATCAGATCCTGTGGCAGCAGGACTTGCGATCGGATCATGCAGTCATGCGGTGGGAACGTCCAAGGCGATCGAGATCGGGGAAGTAGAAGGTGCGATGAGCGGACTGGCAATCGGGATCTGTGGAATCATTACTGTGCTTTTTTCCATGCTGATTATTTAAGAAATGACAAATGTGGAAAGTTATGTTATACTTCCAATTAAGGTAATAATACAGAATAAAGGAGCTATACAGATATGAAAAGAGTATTGTTAAAGTTAAGCGGAGAGGCTCTTGCAGGAGAAAAGAAGACCGGATTTGACGAGGCAACGTGTATCGGTGTTGCAAAGCAGGTAAAGCAGCTTGTTGATGAGGGAATCCAGGTAGCGATCGTGACCGGCGGAGGTAACTTCTGGAGAGGAAGAACCAGTGAGACGATCGACCGTACAAAAGCAGATCAGATCGGAATGCTGGCGACAGTGATGAACTGTATCTATGTATCGGATATTTTCCGTCACGTAGGAATGAAGACCGAAGTATTTACACCGTTTGTATGTGGTGCTTTTACTTCTCTGTTTTCCAAGGATGCAGCAACTGCAGCACTGGAAGAGGGAAAAGTGATCTTCTTTGCAGGCGGAACAGGACATCCGTATTTCTCTACAGATACAGGAGCAGTACTTCGTGCCATCGAGATCGAGGCAGATGCAATGCTTCTTGCAAAGGCAATCGACGGTATTTATGACAGTGATCCGAAGACGAATCCTGCGGCAGTGAAATATGACGAGATTACGATTCAGGATGTGATCGATCAGAAGCTGGCAGCAGTGGATCTGACAGCATCCATTCTCTGTCTTGAAAATAAGATGCCGATGCTGGTATTCGGACTGAATGAAGAGAACAGTATCGTGAATACCATGCAGGGCAAGTTTACAGGAACAAAAGTAACAGTTTAGGAGGATTTTCCGATATGAATGAAAAAATTGCAGCATATGACGTAAAGATGACAAAGACGATCAATAATCTGGATGGCGAACTTGCTACGATCCGTGCAGGACGTGCCAATCCTCATGTATTAGATAAGATTGCCGTAGACTATTATGGTTCACCGACTCCGATCCAGCAGGTGGCAAATGTCTCTGTGCCGGAAGCACGTATGATCCAGATTCAGCCATGGGAAAAAAGCATGCTGAAAGCTATCGAGAAGGCAATCCTTACTTCTGATATCGGAATCAACCCGACAAATGATGGAACTTCGATCCGTCTGGTATTCCCTGAGCTGACAGAGGATCGCAGAAAAGAGCTTGCAAAGGATGTAAAGAAAAAAGGGGAAGAAGCAAAGGTTGCAGTCCGCAATATCCGTCGTGACGGAAATGTGGCATTTAAGAAGCTGAAAGGAACGGAAATTTCAGAAGATGAGATCAAGGATCTGGAAGACGAGCTTCAGAAGATCACCGATAAGTATATTGCACAGGTGGACAAGATGGTCGAGGCAAAATCCAAAGAGATCATGACGGTTTAATCGGTTATAGAGCAGTACGAACAGTGGAGCTTATGATTTAGGCTCCATTTTTTGTAAGGTGGAGAGGAAAGGAGCAATAGATGAATGTACCACAGCATATTGCAATCATTTTAGACGGAAACGGGCGTTGGGCAAAATCCAAAGGAATGCCGAGAAACTACGGTCATGCCCAGGGAAGTAAAAATGTGGAACGGATCTGTGAGGAAGCATGGCGACTCGGAATCAAGTATCTGACAGTCTATGCGTTTTCTACAGAGAACTGGAGCCGGCCGAAAAATGAAGTAGATGCATTGATGACATTACTTCGCAATTATATGAAGACCTGTCTGAAGACAGCGGCAAAAAATGATATGAAGATCCGGGTGATCGGGGATATTGAGCCACTGGATGAAAATATTAAAAGCCGTATCAAAGAGCTGGAAGAGGCAACAGTCAATAACGGAGGCTTAAATTTTACGATTGCTTTGAATTATGGAAGCAGGGATGAGATCACCAGGGCTGTTAAGAAGATTGCAGAGGATTGCAGGGAAGGGAAAATAAATCCTGATTCGATTACAGAGAAGACAGTGAACGATTATCTGGATACGCATGATATCCCGGATCCGGATCTGATGATCCGTACAAGCGGGGAGCAGAGACTGTCCAATTATCTGCTCTGGCAGCTTGCTTACTCAGAATTTTATTTTACAGATGTGCCATGGCCGGCATTTACGAAAGAAGAGCTGATAAAGGCAATCGAAGAATATAATCACCGGCACAGACGATTTGGTGGCGTTGAGGAGGAAAAATAATGTTTAAGACGAGGTTATTGAGTGGAATACTATTGGTGATCATTGCACTGATCACGGTGATTACGGGCGGAAGCCTTCTGTTCGGGGTTCTGCTTCTGATCAGCCTGATCGGAATGACAGAGCTTTATAAAGTATTTGGAATTGAGAAGAAAGCTCCGGGAGTCCTGGGATATATATTTGCAGTCGGTTATTATGCCTTACTGTATTTTAAGCCACAGCTTCCGGGAGAATCACTGAACTGGTTTATGATGCTTTTTATGGGATACCTGATCTGTCAGATGGCAGTGCTTGTATTTGCATATCCTAAGTATAATACACAGCAGATCCTGGCCGGCTTTTTCGGGGTCTTTTATGTGGCAGTGATGCTTTCCTATATTTATCAGACGAGAATCCTTCCGGGAGGTATTTTTACAGTATGGCTTGTCTTTGTATGCTCATGGGGATGCGATACGTGTGCTTACTGTGTGGGAATGCTGATCGGAAAGCATAAGATGGCCCCTATTTTAAGTCCGAAAAAGTCGGTAGAAGGTGGAATTGGAGGCATCGTCGGAGCAGCACTGATCGGGATTCTCTATGCACTTGCAGTGAATTACTGGGGAAATGCGGGAGAAGATGTACTCAGATATGCGATCATCGGAGCAGCAGGCGGAGCGATTTCCCAGATTGGAGACCTGGCAGCATCAGCGATCAAGCGATACCATAATATCAAAGATTACGGAAAGCTGATCCCGGGACATGGTGGAATCCTTGACCGGTTTGACAGTGTGATCTTTACAGCACCGATCATCTATTATCTCGCATTATTCCTGTAGGAAAGTTTTTTAAAGAGCGGATAGAAAAAGCAAATGAGGTATAACGGAACATGAAAAAAATAGCAGTTTTGGGTTCTACGGGTTCGATTGGAACGCAGACACTGGAAATTGTCAGAACAAATCAGGATATCAAAGTAACGGCACTGGCTGCCGGAAATAATATAGAACTTTTAGAACAGCAGATCCGGGAGTTCTCTCCGAAGGTTGTTGCGGTGTGGAAAGAGGAGCGGGCAAAGGAACTGAAAGAAAAGATCCGGGATCTGGATGTGAAAGTACTCTGTGGAATGGACGGATTGCTTGCGGTGGCAGCAGAACCTGAAGCGGAGATCCTTGTCACTGCGATCGTCGGAATGATCGGAATCCTCCCGACGATTGAGGCAATCCGGGCAGGAAAGGATATTGCACTTGCGAATAAAGAAACTTTAGTTACGGCAGGGCATATCATTATACCGCTTGCAAAGAAAATGGGCGTTTCCATTCTTCCGGTGGACAGTGAACATAGTGCCATTTTCCAGTCTCTGCAGGGGGGACAGGAGAAAGCATTGCATAAGATCCTGTTGACTGCCTCAGGTGGCCCGTTCAGAGGAAAAAAGAGAGAAGAACTTCAGAATATCCGGGTAGAAGATGCCCTGAAGCATCCGAACTGGGCAATGGGGCGAAAAATCACGATCGATTCTTCCACCATGGTGAATAAAGGGCTGGAAGTGATTGAGGCAAAGTGGCTGTTCGGAGTGGACGTGGATCAGATCCAGGTAGTCGTACAGCCACAGAGTATCATTCATTCTATGGTGGAATACAAAGATGGTGCGGTGATCGCACAGCTTGGCACACCGGATATGAAGCTCCCGATCCAGTATGCACTGTATTATCCTGAGAGAAGATTTCTTCCGGGAGACAGACTGGATTTTGCCGCTTTAAGTCAGATCACATTTGAGAAACCGGATATGGAGACATTTTACGGACTGAAACTGGCTTATGAAGCCGGAAGGACAGGAGGTTCTCTCCCGACTGTTCTGAATGCTGCAAATGAACGGGCAGTTGCCATGTTCTTAGACAGAAAGATCAAATACCTGCAGATCCCGGAGATCATTCAGGCATGCATGGAAGCTCATAAAAATATTCCGTCCCCTACAGTAGAAGAAATACTAAAGACGGAACAGGCAACATATGAATTTATTAAAAACAGGTGGTAATATATGGGGATTATTTTAGCGATATTGCTGTTCAGTGCAATCATAATCATTCACGAGCTGGGACATTTCCTTCTTGCTAAAGCGAATGGAATCCGTGTGGATGAATTTTCACTGGGACTTGGACCAACGCTGTTCGGAAAGCAGTTTGGTGAGACAAAGTTCAGCGTGAAACTGCTTCCTTTTGGCGGAGCGTGCATGATGGGCGAGGATGATGTGGAAGATATATCAGAAGGAAGCTTTAACAGTAAATCTGTCTGGGCAAGAATGTCAGTCATTGTTGCAGGGCCGCTTTTTAATCTGATCCTGGCATGGATCTTATGTATGATTATGATCGCATGGGTTGGATACAGAACACCGGTTGTCGGTGGAGTGATAGATGGATATTCAGCCCAGGAACAGGGACTTTCAGAAGGCGATGTGATCACGAAGATCGGTGGTCGCTCTGTGCATATCTGGAATGATATCAGTTTATATAATCTGACTCATTCAGAAGAAAAAGAAGTTGAGATCACATATAAGAGGGATGGAAAGACGCATACAGCAGTGCTGGAGCCGAGACAGAAAGAAGGAGATACTGCACCGCTTCTGGGAGTGACCGGAGGTAAGATGGAGCGTCCCGGATTTTTCGGAACCCTGAAATATGGTGCTTATACCGTCAAATACTGGATCGATTATACAGTAGACAGTCTTCGGATGCTTGTGACGGGAAGAGTCGGAATGAAAGACCTGTCAGGTCCGGTGGGAATCGTCAGTGCAGTAGACGGCGTTTATCAGGAGGCAGCACCGGCCGGGTTATCAGTGATCATCCTGAATCTGATGAATATCGGGATTCTGATCACGGCAAACCTCGGTGTGATGAATCTTCTGCCGCTACCGGCACTGGATGGAGGAAGACTGGTATTTCTGATCATTGAGGCAATTCGTGGAAAGCGGGTATCACCGGATAAAGAAGGCATGGTGCATTTTGCGGGGTTTGCACTTCTGATGGTTCTGATGGTTGTGGTGATGTTTAATGATATTATGAAGCTGGTGTAAAGTGGCTTATGAAATTCGTGTAAATACCAATATGAAACTGGTGTGAATGGTATTATGAAATTAGCAGGAATATCATGAAAAGCCGGTTTATATAATAGAGATGATGATAGATTTCATGGAGTAGATCATGAGCCAGTTACGTGCCATGCAGACAGAAGCAGTTGACAGAGGAACGCTTCAGATCAATGTTACTTCCTCGGTGAATGCATTTCCGGTGGAACGGGCGGAAATTTCTATTTCGTATACCGGAGTACCGGAAAGTACGCTGGAAAAGATACAGACAGATTCATCAGGACAGACGGAGACAATCGAACTTGCAGCACCACCGGAGGAGTGGAGTCTGGATATAGAAGAAGACAGACAGCCATATTCGGAATATACGCTGAGTATCAAAGCACCGGGATTTGAACCGGTCAATATTGCAGGAACGGAGATTCTTGCAAATGTAAAGGCAATACAGAACATACAGATGAAACCAGCAGATGTGAGCGGGGAAGAGGATCAAGTATTCGTTATCCCCGCTCATACTTTATATGGAGACTATCCCCCGAAGATCGCAGAGGCAGAGATCAAGCCGGTGACAGAGACGGGGGAGATTGTTTTAAGCCGTGTGGTTGTGCCGGAGTATATTGTGGTACATGATGGTTCACCAAGAGATTCAACCGCAACCAATTATTATGTTAAATATAAAGATTATATCAAGAATGTTGCATCCAGTGAGATTTATGCGACCTGGCCGGAAAATACGATCCGGGCGAATGTACTGGCAATCATGTCGTTTACTCTGAACCGGGTTTATACGGAGTGGTACAGAAATAAAGGGTATGATTTCACGATCACTTCCTCCACTGCCTTTGACCATAAGTGGATTCCTGAGAGAAATATTTTTGATTCGATTTCTGTGATTGTGGATGAACTGTTTGCTGATTATCTTTCAAGACCCAATGTGCGGCAGCCGATCCTGACGCAGTATTGTGATGGGCGGAGAGTGAGCTGCCCGAACTGGTTGACCTTTTTGCAAGGACATACAAACACCCGCAAACCCTTGTATTTACTGGGTTTGCGGCTTGTAGTAGTAATACACTTCAAGTGTGTCTTTTTCTTTGTTGTATACAATTTTTTCAATAATGCTCTTCAGAATTTCATTCTTTGTCACATCATCGACAGACTCAGAATTTACAATTTCATAAACATTTTTGACACGGTCTAACAGAGCAGATTCAGCCTGTTCAGAGTCACTATCCTGTGCAGGAAGTTCTGCAAGCTGCTTTTCAAGAAGCTGCTTTTCGTTCTGAACAAGGACTTTATTTTCTTTATATTCTTCCAGTGAGTCTACACCATTCCGGTAAGCTTCTTTGATTCGATCCAGTTTCTCATCAATTCGCTTCAGCTGATCCAATAGTATGTCTGACAAGTCGGGAGCAGTTTCCGGCTCTGGCTGAATGTATCGAAAAGAAAGATGGTGGTTATTCAGCACATCTTTTAAGGACTGCAATACTGCAGGTGCAAGCTTCAGTGAGCTGATGGAGTTCTTTGCAAGGCATTTTCCTTTTGAGTATCCATAGCATACAAAGTAACAATAAGTACGCTTGCCGTTTACTATTTTTTTAGCGATCATGGTTCTGCCGCATACAGGGCATTTTACAAGACCTGAAAGCCAGTGCTTATAAGTTGAAGAGGGGCGGCTGCCTCTTGGTTTGTACTCCATATTACGACGGGCAGCAGCCCTGTCAAAGAGTTCTTTTGAGATAATAGCCGGCTGTTGACCATCTGCAATGATCCATTCATCTTTAGGGCGGATCTCATTCGTCTCATTCACGGTTCTGTTCCAGCGGATCATGCCACAGTATGTAGGATTCTCCAGGATATATTCGACAGATCTCCGCTCAAATTCCTTTCCATGGGAAGTTTTAAACCCGTACAGATTGAGATACCGGGCAATGTCAAACATTCCCATCCCTTCCAGTGCATACTTCTGAAAGATGATCCGAATGATTTCGGCTTCTTCCTCTACGATCACAGGTGGTTTTCCCCGTTCTGCAATCCGGTATCCAAGCGGTGGACGTGCCTGGTATCCACCACGCTTCGCTTTTTCCGTCATGCCACGGGTCACTTCCCCGGAGAGCCGGACGGAGTAGTATTCATCCATCCATTCAATAATACGCTCAATCAGACTGCCGAAAGGACCGTCTACCAGTGGTTCAGATACGCTGATCACATCCACATTATGCTTCTTTTTGAGCAGCGACTTGTAAACGATACTTTCTTCCTGATTCCGGGCGAAGCGGCTGAACTTCCATACGAGGATGGCATCTACAGGATGATCGGACGATTTTGCCATTGCGATCATTTTTTGAAACTCAGGACGCTTTTCAGCTTTCCGGCCGGATACACCCAGCTCATAGAAGATCTTTGAAATGATGATCCCATTCTTGTGGGCGAAATCTTTCAGAAGCTTTGCCTGGGAGTCAGGGGAAAGTTCTTCCTGCTTATCCGTGGACACCCGGACATAACCGTATCCATATTTAGTTTCCATGTTACATCACCTTCTTTATTTTATGTGAAAATAAGTATAAAAATAACAGCCAGCGAGGAACGTGCGTTCCGCTTGCACTGACTGACCGAAGATGATACAATATTCTTTGGTTGAGTAGTATCTCTTCGGAGTTACCAAAAGAAGCACATTGGCGTGTGTTTCTTCCAGTGCCGTCCCTTTTGGCGAAGGGACGGTTTTTTAATTATTGTGATGCTCGGTTCTCATCATTTACATGAAGATAGTTCATAAGAGCAACCTGAAAGATCCGAGAACAGTTTACACCATCTTCATCTGCTTTAGCAGCTAACCAAGCAGGCAGTGAAAGGGTTTTTTTAACAAATCGGCTGTTGATTTTCTCTCGAACAGGTGGCATAAAGACTTCGATTAAAACAGGCACTTCATTATCTGCTAAATGCAACTCTGTAATTGGGGTAGGGGCAGGAAGTTCTTCACCGTCTTGCTCCATTCCCCAGATATGAAGTCCAAGTGCTTCTTTTGCATTTTTTAATGCTTCATCTGTATTATTTTTATCTGCACACGGGAGACAACCAGGCAGATCAGGGAACTCTATACTGATCCCATCTTCTTCATAAGCAAAAATAGCCACATAGGAATAACGATCTTTTAACATAATTAATACCTCCATTGTGTCACAGCGGAGTTACGGAAACGTAACTCCTGACTGCTTTGATATACTTCGTAAGGTTTTGATCGGGATATCTTTTCTAGGATGAGTAACAGTTACACGTCCTTTTTTGACGGGATGTTTAAATTGGTGATGGTCACCAACACAGGCAACTTCGTACCATCCGTCTTTTTTTAATATCGCGATCACTTCTCTGGATGAATAACTTTTCATTTCTGTCCTCCTTACATAGTATATTATAATACATAATAAATTATGTGTCAACACACAAATACGTAATTTATTACATACTGAAAATGGCGGTATAATAATTATATGATTTCCATATTAAATGTCTTACATATTTTTCTCCAAAAAATCCAATACTAAATACATGAAAATATTATTAGAAAAAATCATGTATGAAAAAAACCTAACTGTGCGTCAGGTATCCATGATGTCAGGTGTACCAAAATCGACGGTGCAGAAGCTCATGGATGAAAATTCTAATCCGACTCTTGCCACATTGGAGAAGCTGGCAGCAGGACTGAAATGTAAAATATCAGATTTGTATGAATCGGATTACAAATAAGTGTCCACTATAGTGGACAAATTATCCCATCTCCGTAAGATTTCCGCTGCTGAGCTGTTAATTAAGTGAAAGGAAATCTTGGAGGTGGAATACATATGAAAAAAGTATCCAAACAATTTATAATTGAGCTGGTGAAGAGGATTGACGATTCAGATGAAAGATTTCTTCGCCAACTCTACACCATCTTAATAAGGCATTTGAGAAAAGGGAAGCACTAGCTTCCTTTTTTTATGTTCTCACGCAACACCGCACTGAAATCACGGATCACTTCCTTTGACTTAGGAGTGAGATCGTGATAAGTGTGCATGATTTCCTTAATTAACTTATATAGATCATTCTCGCCATCTTCCAGCAATTCAGACACGTAAGCGGCTTCTTCATCTTCTTCGGGAAGTTCCAGGAACATATCACCCGCTCCAGATCGGAGCCATTCTTCATTTACATTGAACGTTTTACAGATTAGTGCAACCACGGCATCAATAGGTTCGTTACGTCCCATTTCATATGTGGCAACAGTATTCCTTTTTACACTGAGTGCATCAGCAAACTCCTGCTGTGTTAATCTGAGAGTTTTTCTGAGTTCTTTTATACGTTCGTTCATGCTACACCTCCTTTCGATGTAAACCTATCATATCACACAACAAATAAATTTACAATAGAAAAATGTCGCAACATCAACAAAAAGAGTATTGACAAAAGATGCAGTGCGACATATAATAGTCTCATAATCAACAATATAAAGCGAGGTGAGGAGAGATGAAGAAAGATAGAAAGAAAAAGAAACCGTCAAAAATAACGGTTTCAGATGTGGCACTGGTATTTTCAATATTTACATTGGTCTTTGTAATTATTAATTCCCTTGTAAGATAAGGGGATAAACGATGCTCCAAACAAGAGCTGCAAGGGAGATTAAAACGGAAATCCATCCTTTAATATCAGCTTTGTTAGCGGTTTTTACTGCTGAATCAGCAATATTCTTTACAGATTGTTGAAAAGCATCATTGCTTTCCCGGCCGTAGAGATATCCTTTTCCAAGTTCTGTTATGGAATAGGTAGAATCAACGGGAACCCCACTATTGACATCTATGCAGGTATAAGAGCATACAACCAGTTTACAACGAAGTAATTGATTCAGACAATCACTAGAATATTCTGAATTTTCCACTGGAGAAAATTCAGGGTGAGAAGAGATGTAGATTAAAAGATTATAAGATTCAGGACTTAATAAAATATCATTTGTATCCATAAAAAACTCCTTTCGTATGTAAATGAAATTATTTTACATACAGCGTAATGGATAAGAAATGAAAAGTCAATAAAAGGAAGCGAGGTGAGGAGAGATGAGCAAGAGATATGTTAAATATGATTTCTATGAAAATGGTGTTGATGAAAGTGTGGAGGGAGAAAAAGTAAATCAGATTATTGAGGAAATCATAGAAATCATGCGGAAAAACAAAATCACTGTGGGTACTGCACAAACTATTTTAGAAGATACGATTTCCTCAATAATAAAAGATACAGTTATCACATAGAACGTTCCAGCATTTCACGCAAAGTTTGAACCTCCCTTTCGGTTTCAGGAAGTGTATGGGAACTATTCCGGGTTACTGGAAGATGTATGTAATTTTTTACATTTAACGTTATTACCTCAGAATATGAGGCTTCACCAAAAGAATATACGATATTAAAACGAACATTATCGACAGGAAGTTTTGTCAAGTCATATTCTAATAATTTTGATTGACCAGGAGTGAGGATAATTCCTTCAACAAAATCAAACTGGGAACATAGAAGAGAAAATTTTTGGGTAGTTTCTTTCAAAATGGAATCATATTTGAAAGTAGTAATTTTAGCAGGAGATGCTCCAAAGTTTTTTAGTACAAAGTAGCTGGTCTGTTCACAAACGGTAATGGAATCTACATATATAGAAACAATTGGCCTAGAAGCGGACTCTAACATTTTGGAATTCTGACGCAAAGTTGCAAGAGAAATGAAAATAGCAATGATACTCACTGTAAGAGAAGTAATAATTCCTAAAAGTTGGATCTGATCAGAAACAGACAAATTTTCTAAAAAACTGAATATTGATTTCATACAAAAATCTCCTTTTCTTTTTTGCTCTTGCTGGAGCTTGTAAGAAAAGTATAGGAGAAAAAGAGAAAAAAGACAAGAAAGGAAGTGGAAACATGAGTGAAGAGCAGAAAAAATTAATTGAAGAAACTGTGGAAAATCTGAAGCATTTGGATAAAGAAAGCCTCCTGGTAGTAAAAGGGAGCGTGGAAGTGCTTAAGGCAAGAGATGCAATGGAGAAAGAAGATTCAGAGGAAAAGGTGGGGTGAGAAAGATGATATGGACAGTAAGTAGTTTTTTATTGGTGGCAATAGGAATTGCAGTGGTAATAAAGTGGGAAGGTGACTTTATCCATGAGAGCGTGATGGTGATAGGCGTGGGGAGTACAGTGATTGGAGCTATCGTGTTTCTAGGCTGTATTGTAATGATAATACGCAGTCACAGCGGGGTAGATGCAGATATACATGCAGATAGGATGGAGTATGAGGCCATTATAAAGCAGGTTGAAAGCATTGACAGCGAATACGAGGACAAAAGCAAGGTTGAAGTTTATCAAAAAGTATATGATTGGAATACTGACGTGTATAGTGCTAGATACTGGGCTAAAAGTCCATGGACGAACTGGTTTTATAGTAAAAAACGTGTGGATTCGTTAAAAGAAATAGATCTGGCAGATTATGAGAAGGAAGCGAGATAAAAAACAATACAACAAGTACAAACCGTAACACATAAGATGAACCAAAGCACCGGAGGTGATGCAATGACGGTAAAGAGTTTGGTGGTAATCAATGGAGAAAAGATAGAAATAAAGGATCTGAAAGATAAGGAAGCATTTGCGGATCGAGTAAACCGTCAGGTGCTGCAATCGAGAAATTATGAAGAGACAGGAGATATATATGAAAAAAATGAGCAATGAAGAGTTTGCTTCCTTTGTAGTAAGGATGCACCGGTACATTATGCAGAAGGTGCGGGAAGTGGAAGACAGGGAAATCCGTGAAAAACTGTACCTGCAGTCGGTAATCAGGACAATACGTGCAGAGAAATATGATTTTACAGCGGAGCAGACCGCAAAGCTGATTGAGATCATGACAGATCCGGACCTGCTCCGGCCAAAGATGGAGATCAGGCTGATGGAAGAGTGGGATGCCGCTGTAGAACGCTTTATGAAGGAGGCAATGGAAAAATGATAGAAAAGATAGCAAAAAAGATAGAATCCATGTCGGGGACCTATGCGGGATATGACATTTTTTCGGACTGGGTGAAAGCCCTTGCGATATCCATCAGCAATTCCACGGATATGATCCGTGGGAAAACCTGGCAGGCAAGGGAAGACCAGTACCTGGATATCGCAAGAAAGCATGGCAGGGATACCATGGAAGGGTTCAGTGAGTTAAGCGAAATGCTGATCGAAGCACTGGATCAGGACATTCAGGACGTGTTGGGAGCTGTGTTTATGGCAGGAAACTGGGGAGCGAAGAGTACCGGGCAGTTTTTTACCCCGTTCCACGTATCGCTTCTGACGGCAGCCACATCCATTCCGAAGGAAGTAAGTGAAGAAAAACCGATGATGATTCACGAACCATCTACAGGAGCAGGCGGCATGATCATAGCTGTAGCGAAGATACTGCTCCAGCGAGGAGTGAACCCACAAAGATGCATGAAAGTGGTGGCACAGGATCTCGACTGGAAAGGTGTGTATATGACGTATGTGCAGCTAAGCATGCTGGGGATCAGAGCAACGGTGGTGCAGGGGGACACACTGATAGAACCATTTGACAGCAGGAGATACCAGAAAGAGCGGGTGCTGTATACACCGGCTCAAAAAGGGATGCTGATATAGAGAGGTAAAGAAGGATGAAGAAAAAGACAGAGGAACTGTTCTGTGATTATTTCGATGAGTGGGTAAGACAGTATAAAGAAGGTACCGTAAGAGATATTACTCTCATGAAATGGCACAGTACAGCTACATGGCTGAGAAAGATTGTTCCGGATCTGTTACTTGAAGATTTAGACAGAAGAGAGTATCAGAGGATATTAAACGAATATGCAAAAGTGCATGAAAAAGCGACGGTGACAGATTTCCACCACATGGTAAAAGCGGCCATATTGGATGCAGTAGATGATGATCTTATAGCAAAGAATCCAACAAGAAAGGTGACGATCAAGGGGAAAAAACCGAGACCGAAAAAAAGAAAATACCTTTCGGAAGCAGAAGTTGAAAGACTGATTGATGCATTAGAGCTGAAAAATGATGAGATAAGTTATGACTGGATGATTCTGTTTGCATTAAAGACCGGGATGAGACTGGAGGAACTGCTGGGATTAACAGTTGAGGATTTCAATATTATAAACATGACTGTAACGGTCAACAAGTCATTTGACTACAAATACACGCAGGATTTTGCACAGACAAAAAACAGGAGTTCCATGCGGACAATCAAGATGGACTGGAAAACAGCAATGCAGTTCAAAACATTGCTGGAGGGAAAAGATCCGCAGGGCAGAGTATTTGACTTTAAAAAGAAATTTTATGCGTCAACAATAAATGATCATCTGCGGAGACGATGCCAGCAGGCACAAGTTCCAGAGATTACCATGCACTGTCTACGACATACCCATGCATCAATCCTGATGTATAAAGGCGTGTCAACACAAAGTATATCGAAGAGACTGGGACATGCCACCACAGATATTACGCAAAGGGTGTATTTGCACCTCATAGAGGAAATGGAATCGAAAGATGAAAAGAAAGTAATGGCGGCACTGATGGAGATGGATTATTAGGGATATGAGTCAGAGAGTCGGGAGAAGAGAGGAAGAACATATATGGATCATAAGATGGAAGAGCGGGGAAATGGCCTGCAAACGTGGGACTTACGAAGAAGCGAAGGCTACAGCAGTGCGGCTGGCAGAAGAAAAAGGGAAAGATTACGTGATAGTCGCATAAAAGGAAATCTGAGAATGCTCCGTGGGGTACTGGAAGGGATCATAATAGTGGATCTGATTGTGATGTGTGCCAAGATCGGGACCACGGAAGTCCTGATGCAGGATATCTCGGTCATAAAAAATGAACTGATCACTGGAACATCCATAGCAGTGGCAGCATACCTGGTTCATATCGGGACAAGGATCTACGAAAAAAGAAGAAAAAAATAACACTTCCGGGGATACGGAAGTGTTAAACGCAAGACTTCTGTCTCACAGATATTAAAGTCATATATATGATAGCATCTGTGGGGCAGAAAGTCAAGAAATACGGGGATTTTTTCCCGTTTTCATACTCGATAAAGATATTAAAGTTAGAGGGATACAGATGGCTACGAGAAGAGTGACGCATACATTCCGACAGGGGGATGTGAAAGAGGTAAAAGAGTACCATGACGGAAGATATGGTGCAAAAGGATTACCGAGGGAAAAAAAGAGAAAACCGACTCAGGAGCAGATGGCGGTCGTGAATGCCATGAATAAAGCAGAGACGGCACGTCACCGTCTGCTAGAGTACTTTGGCAAAAAAGACTACTTTCTGACATTGACGTACAGGGTGGACGCAAGACCACCGGACATGGATCAGGCGAAGAAAGATTTTTCAAAGCTGATGGACAAGCTCCGAAGGAGATACAAAAAAGAGGAGATCGAACTGAGATGGATCAGGAATATAGAGAGGGGAACAAAAGGAGCCTGGCACACCCATCTGATCATCACCGGATGCCGGGACACGATCCGGTGGGTGGAGGAATGCTGGCCATATGGTGGAATTTACGCAGAGCAGCTTGAAAAGAGTAAATATTATGAGGAAGACTGCTCACAGCTTGCATCCTATATCACGAAAAGTGAGAAAGTGGGAGAAAAGAAAGAAGACGGCAGCAGGGAAAAGCCACGGCTCAGTGAATCCAGCTATAGTACTTCCAAGAATATGCCGTTAAAGCCACCGAAAAAGAAGCGGCTGGCGAGATGGCCGAGGAAAATTTATGTGCCGAAAGGGTACTATGTGGCGAAAAGCCATGAGGGGATCAATCCAGCCACGGGATTCAGATACAGGCGGTATACGCTGATCCGGCTGAACAGGAGGGCTTGAAGTGAAGAAAGTAGAAATTTACATAGAGACCACGATCAAAGGTCCGGTGGTGAAGGATGGAAAATATGCTGCAGCTTTAGTATTTACTAAATCAACCGGGGAATCGGAAGACCGGTTCGTCAAAGGTGAAGAACCGGATACCACCTTTAACCGGAGCATCCTGCTGGCCATGATCCAGGCACTGGAGAAGTTTACAGAAGCCTGCCACATTACCTTTCATATGGGCAATTCCTATGTGAAAAATATGGTGGAAGCAGGAAACCCGGAAAAATGGAAAAGAGCGGAGTGGAGACGTACGCAGGGAAAAGAAGTACAGAATAAAGACCTTTGGGAGCTGTATTTAGAAAAATCGGGGAAATTTGACCACAAAATAGAATTTGCCTGGTCAAAAGCCCATGAATATACAGGAATTTTGCAAGAGATGATGAAGGGAGAAAGGGAAGATGTGGGATAAATTTGGAGAATTTGACTCCTGGGAAGAGATCAACCGTGCAGCGAAGGCACAGCTGGAAGAGGGAGATATGGATGCAGTCAGGGCAATAGCTAAAGAAAACGGAATTGATCCGGAGGATGCAGAGGACTTTTGCACCGGTACAATCGAAGAATTGACAGTACCGGCACTTGCAGCAGTGGGAAAGCTGGAAGTGGAATCCAAAGATCTGCAGCTGACAGGACTGCTGGATGACTGGAAAGGATTTATCGTTCAGATGTGTATGGAAGACGGAGAAATGGCACTGGCAGTCAGAAGAAAAGGAAAAAGCCTGAAAGACTGCATGGGAGAGATCATGAAGAAATCCTTTGCAATGAAGAGCCGGCTGGATGACCGGATCGTAAAGGCAGCAGGGTTGAGACCACCGGTATATCTTGGCATCCCGGGAAAGGCACAGATCCGCAAGATCGTGAGGAGGTATTACCTAGGTGAGGAAAAATGATCGTATACAAGGGATTCAATGAAAAATTGCAGGCAACCTGTGGAAAAGGAACATTCCAGTATGAGGCGGGAAAGACCTACAAGGAAGAAAAAAGCAGGACAAGATCAACGGGATTCCACGCGGCAGAATATATCCTGGACTGCCTGCAGTGGTATCCGATCAATGGAAAGAACAGATTCTTCCAGTGCGAAGCCAGAGGAAGTATTGACGAGGAAAAGGGCTGCTCCATGGTAGTATCAACGGAGTTGACACTGGTGGCAGAGCTGAATCTTACGGAGATCGCAAAGGCAGCAATGGAGTACATGATCGTACATCCGAAACGGGAATGGGAAGCTGTCCATGGCGGTGTCTGTGTAAAAAAAGACCAGGCACAGGCAGCAGGGCAGGACAAAATAGCCGTAGCAAGGGGAATCCACCCGGGAGTGTGGGGAGACCTTGGAACAAGAATCGGCATGATCGTAGAGGATGAAAAGGGCAGACCGGTGGCAGCAGGTCTGAAGATCGTAGATGGGATCAAAGTGAAAGCATTCCAAAAGTATACGCTGACACCGGAGCGTGAATGGGTGGAGGTGTAACCATGAGAAGGAAAGCGATAGAGCGGCTTGCACCGAAAAGAGCAGCAGGAAGAGGACTCACAGCCACACTACAGGAGTTGGGAAAAATACTGATCCTGAACATTTACCAGGCAAAAGACCTGCTGGTCCGGTACTGCATCAACTACGAGACAGGGGAACATGAGTACTGGATCGAGCAGCATGGCTGGAGAAAAGGCGGAATACTGAACGCACTGAACGAAGACTGGAGAGACTGGGAATGGAGGTATTACGAAAATTATCCAAAACTGCAGAAAAAAGATGCTGACAGAATTAGAGAATTAATCAGGGAGAGGGGGTGGCACGATAGTCCATGGGAAAAAATCAACAGATTGGAGTACCGGTATAACCGGGAAATCAGGGAGAATACAGAAATGAACAAAAAAGCAAGGCTTATGGATCTTATGAGAAAAGTGCCGGACAGACCGGGAGATCTGAGAGAATGGTTTTTTGAGAAGTCAGCAGGAGAGGACTATATGTTCCGTGAAAAAGGAACACAGACGTTTACCTGTACAAATTGCGGAAAGAGCAGCGAAGCGTCAGGAATCAAGAGGCAGGATGGTGGAAAAAAGATCCGGCATAATGACATGGTGTGTTGTCCTGCCTGTGGAAAGCTGATCCAGGCAAAGACAAGAACGGATCATATGGAGCAAGAATATAAGAGTTGCTATCTGATCCAGCCGGTGGATGAAGATACAAGTGTACTCAGGATCCTAGAAGCGAAAGTCGGGTGGGATAACGGAAGACATTACGTGGAACTGGGCGACGAAATCAGAATCCTGCTGTATAAAGTCTTCTCAAACAGAAAGCTGAAAAGAGCCTGTAAGATCTACTATGAAGACTATCTGGAAGGATGGACAGAAGGGAACCGAAAGAATCTCCGGGCAAGGCAGGGATATCTGTATCCGGGAGAGTTTGACAAAATCTTAGAGGGGACAATCTATAGCGGAGCGTCAAAGGTGCTGGAGTTCCTGTCTGTACAGGGGCAGGAACTGAATTATAACCGGCTCATAGCCGGAGCAGGGCAAATGAAGGGATATGCCGAAAAAATAGAATATCTGAGTAAAGGGCGGTTTTGGAACCTGCTGAAAGATACTGTGGAACGCACGGAGTATCCGGGATATCCAAATACATACTACGGACCATTGGATCTAAGAGCAGATAGTATCGAAGAGATGTTCCTGATCCGTGATCGGCAGAAGATCAACCGGATCAGGGACGAACAGGGTGGAAATGACATGGTGCGTTGGATGCAGTACTCAGATGAGACTGGAAAGAAAATCTCAAGAGAGACCGTCCAGTGGATGACGGCGAACAGAATCCGGCCAGAAGATATCCGGGAGTTGGAAGAGTACATGAGTCCTCAGCAGATCATGAATTATATCATCCGGCAGCAGGCAGAGCAGTATTCAGGAAAAAAACCGAAAGAAGTATTGGAAGAATATAAGGATTACATCAATATGTGCGAAGCGTGCAGTAAAAATATGAAAGATGAAATGGTCTACAGACCACGGGAACTGAAGCGTCGGCATGATGAAGTTGTGGTGGACAGGCAGCAGATGCAGATATTAAGGGAGCTGGATACGAATACAGAAGCGAAAGAAAAATATGCGGAGGAAATGCGGCAGAAGTTCCCAAAGGCAGAAGGAATCCTGAAAGAAATCAAGAGCCGCTACGAGTACGAGAATGAGGAATATAAGATCCTAGTACCGGATACCCTGATCGATATTGTAAAAGAAGGACGTGCCTTACATCATTGTGCCGGCAGCAGTGAACGTTATTTTGACCGGATCGAGAGCCGGGAGACGTATATCTGCTTCTTACGTCGGCAGGAAGCACCGGGAATCCCGTTTTACACCATTGAAGTAGAGCCGGGAGGAACCATCCGGCAACACCGGAGCTATTTGGATGAAGAGCCGGGAATTGAACAGATCCGGGAGTTCCTGAAAGAGTGGCAGAAGGTGATCCGTAAGCGTCTGACAGAGGAAGATAAGAAACTGGCCAAGATCAGCAAAATAAAGAGGGAAGCAAATATTGAAGAGCTGAAAGCAAAGAACAATACAAGAGTCCTTCAGGGATTAGCAGAGGATTTTCTGGAAGCAGAAGAGATACAGGAGGCAGTATAAATGGAGCAGATGGTGGAATATCAGAGTTATGAGGAATATAAGCAGGCGGTCAACACGGTACTGAACCGGACGGTGGAAGATTTTGTACTGACCGGATATCTGTTGAAACAGGGAAGGGATACCGACATCCTGAAAAATTCAGGATACAGCAATGTCAACGAATTTGCCTGGGCGGAGTATAAGCTGGAAGCAACCCAGGTATCAAGATATATCAGGATCAACGACAGATTCTCGGAGGGCGGCTACTCTCCGAATTTGCAGGAACATTATCAGGGATTTGGCTATGCCAAGCTGGCACTGATGCTGACACTTCCGGACAGCGTGGCAGAAGAACTGACTCCGGCATATAGCAAGTCAGAGATACAGGCAGTCAAAGAAGAGATTGAGAATGAGGAGAAGATCACCGATATTGAGGTGATCCTGGAAGGCGAGAAGGAAGAACAGAGGGATCTGAACAATTTAGAAAAAGCAATCCATCAGCTTTGTATGGACGAGCCGGATTTGTATCTGCAGTTGCATGAGACTGTCCGTACAACGTGCGGAACACAGTATATAAAAGAAATCCTTGCACCGGATGGAGACAAGATTTACAGTGTCCGGCCACAGGGAGTCGGAAGGATCATGCTGTACCTGAATGATGAAAAGAAAGAAGTTACACTGCAGATTGTGAGGCAGGGAACAAAAGAGAAGTATACCTGGGATGCTGTCCTGAATTATCTTACACTGATTACAGATCAGGAAGACGGAAGGAAGAACTGGGAAGAGATTTCGGGGCAGCAGTACCGGGAAAAAGAGCAGATTGCACCAGTGCAGCCGAAAAAGGAAAAGAAACGGAAAGAATCGAAGGTGGCTAAAGCGAAACCATCAAAACCGGCAGAACTTCCGAATGACATTCCGGGACAGACAGAGATTGAGAAAGATTTTCCGGAACTGCTTCCGGAACCAGTAAAAATGCCAGAAATACAGAAGAAAGAGCCGGATTGCACCGGTACAATGCAGGAATCTGAACCGTCTGTGGAAAAAGCTGTGGATAATTCCGGGAAAATTCAAGAAACTGCGATAAATACAGAAGCCGGACGGTTACAGGGACAGGTGGATAATTCGGAAAAACAGGATCCGGCAGGCAGAAGATGGGAATACATGAAGACCATGGGAGCGTATGCAGTAGCCCTGTATATGGCAGCATCCATGAAAGAGATGCCGCACATGATGCTCGGATCGGCAGAATACTGGAAGAAATGGCTTGAGACGGAGGTGGACGAGAATGGCGAGAAAATCGGTAAAAAACAAAGTGATTCATAGTTTTTCAGAGGTAGATCTGACAGCGATTGCAATTCCATCTATTGCAATTTATAAGTGTCCAAAGGATATACCGGATAAATACGTAGCAAGAGTCTATGCTTGTAGCAGTCCGACGAATATCATCATGCTGGCAGATTCAGCAGAAGAACTGAGAAAAGAGATTGAGGATACATATGAGATGAACATTTGGTTTGATCGAATGGAGGGAGATCCGAAAAATTTAGTCGGGGTGTACATTTTATGAGCATTGATTATTCAGACATGGCATTCCCGAAACCAGTAAGGAAGAAAAAGAAGAAAATGCATAAAAAGAGTATTCTCAGGACAAAGAAGGGAATCTGCTTTTTGTGTAAACTACTCTATGATGACTGTTCGGAACAATACACAGAAGAGCATCACATCATGTATGGATCCGGACAGAGGGAACTGTCCGAAGCCGATGGATTGAAAGTATATCTCTGCAGAGCCCATCACAAGGATGGATTAGAAGCGGTACATAATAACCGGGAGATGCGGGAACTGCTTTGCCGGATGGCACAGGCAGAATATGAGCAGACCCATACAAGAGCAGAATGGGAAGCAAGGTATAAGAAAAATTATTTATAAAGTTACCTCTGCCGAAAGGCGTGGTTATACAAGTATGTCACAGTACGAAACACGTAAATCATGGATTCCTCCCTGCCTGAGAGCAGGGAGAGAAAGGAGAAACAGGTGGATGCGGTAGATTGCCGGGAAGAAATAGTCAATAAAATACTGATATGGGCGTCGGCCAAGGGAATCGATATAGAAGAGTGCAGATATGATATTGATCTGATCCTGAATGGAGTAGAGATCATAAAGCGGTGTACGGAGATTGCACCGGTACAAGTTGATAGAAATGAGATGCTGTTAAAAAAATTCCTTGTAGCGAAGCAGGTCAAGGGATGCACGAAGAGAACATTGCAATTTTACGCCATAAGTATCAAAAGTATGCTGGAAAGAATAGAAAAGACTGTGGATGACATTACAGCGGATGACATCCGTTATTACATGGCAGTCAGACTGAGAAGAGATAAGGTATCGAAGACAACGATTGGGAATGAAATTCGAAATTTAGGTAGCTTTTTTGGATGGCTTTACATGGAGGAAGAGATTAGAAAAAATCCAATGTTGAAAATAGACCGGATAAAGCAGAGGAAGACAAAGAAAGAGGCTCTAACGGAGCTGGAGATAGAAAAATTACGTGCGGCAGCAGACGGAGAACGGGAAAGGATGATCATAGAGTTATTGCTTTCGACAGGATGCCGGGTAAGTGAAGTGGTACAGATCCTTATTGCGGATATAGATGGAGACAGAATCCTGGTACATGGAAAAGGCGAAAAAGACAGGTATGTATATTTAAATGCAAAAGCAAAATTCACATTAGAAAAATATTTAGAAGAAAGAAGAGACAGTAATCCGTATTTACTTCCGCACGGAGCTTATGTTGACTCTCTCGTAAAGTCAGGGGTAGGAAAAAGCGAATTGCGAGCATGGTGGAAGAATCCGGAGAATATCAGGGAAGGACATTCATCCACGGGGACGATTGAAGCGGTTATGAGGAAAATAGCTAAAAGAGCCGGTGTGGAAAAGGCGAATCCGCATAAATTCAGAAGAACGTGTGCAACAATGGCACTGCGGAGGGGCATGCCGCTTGTACAGGTATCTAAAATGCTGGGACATGAGAATGTATCCACAACGCAGATCTATTTGGATCTGTCGGAGGATGAGCTGGAGCAGGCACATAAAAAATATGTAATTTAAAGGTGAGAAAATGGGAAGAAGCAAAGCAATATGCCTGATCTGCAACAAAGAATTTGAACGGGCAACAGCGAAAAAGAAATATTGTGGACCGGAGTGTCAGAGACTGGCCAACATTAAGCATACAAGAGAAAAGCAAAAGATGAGGCATCCAAGAAAGATAGGAAGACCGGTGAAGAAAATGGAAAAGGCAGTGAAGAGAATGAGTAGACACGAGAGTGAACTGGTGAAAGTAGCAAGAGAAGCAAAGCAGGCAGGAATGACCTATGGAAAGTATGTAGGACTGATGTGGCAGCAGGAGCAGAAGAAAGAGAGAAAGAAAAATGAACAAAGAGACGTTAAACAGGGCAAAAGAGCTTGAAGGGGATATTAAAAGCATTGAGGTACTTTTGGAGGAACATAAGAAAAAACACTGGTTGATGGTAACAAGTCCAAGACCATATAATGAAGGACAGTCAAGAAGATTCCAGGAGGAACTGGCACAGTGGCTGGAAGAAAGAAAAGAAGCTTATGAGAAGGAGCTGGAAAAACTTTGAAACGTAGCACGGACACAAGAAAATCTACAGCGGAAGTCAGGGCGAATATGCAGAAGCATTACGGTGAACTTACTGATATGGTTGCAGATCCAAAAGCCAGTGCAGACTTCCATCGTCCGGCATATCAGGCGAACAACATGATCAGAATACAGGGGCAGCAGTTGGAGCATATCACAGTAGAGGAATACCTTGCAAAGAAATATAACATAAAGGAGGCTGATACCGGTGGGAAAGAGAATGGAAGAAAACAGCATAAAGAGTGAGAATAAAAAGAAAAAAGAATACTTGAAACAATATGGGAAACATAAGAAAAGAATAAAAAGAATTGAATCGGAGATTGAGGAAATCAGAAGCATGAAGATGTATCCGTCAATGAACAATGATGGGATGCCACATGGGTCGAATCAGAGTGACTTGAGTTCTTATGCAGCGATATTACAAGAAAGAGAGGATGAACTGTATGAGGAAGGAGTGAAACAGGTAGAAACATATAAAGATATTGAGTGTAAAATTAATCAACTGACGAATCAAGAGGAAAAAGATGTATTATTCTACAGATATATAAAAGGACTTGACTTTTGGGAAATCGGACAAATATTGGGCTACAGTGAGCGGTGGATTCATAAATTGCATGGAAATGCACTGAAAAAAATTCAAATTAATTAAAGAGTGCAGTTCACTTCAGTATTATTCGTGATAATATGGTATTGTCGAAAGACGATAGATAATACTCCTTATACGTAATACTCTTCGTAGAAAGACATCTGTGAGATTAGCAGGTGTCTTTTTATGCCGAAAAATATAATAATACTTTAGCATGAAATGAGAAATAAGGTATTGACATATGGGAACAAAGAGAGATAGATAGAAGCACCTGGTTAGAAGCTGGGTGCTTTTTAGGTGGATGCGATGACAGACAAAGAAGCAAAAGGTTTCTATAATTCTTCCGCATGGAAACTCAAACGGATGCAGATTCTTGAGCGGGATCATTATGAATGTCAGGATTGTCGTAAGCGATTGAAGGATGCTGTGGCAGCAGGTGTCGCATTACGTGGAGAAGAAAGAAAAATCAGAAGAGCTGAAGAGGTGCATCATATCCAGGAACTAAAGGAACATCCAGAACTGGGGCTTGAAGATGATAATCTGATCAGCCTGTGCAAGTCGTGCCATAACGTTCGACATGGCAGAACTCCGAAGAGGTGTCCAAGAAAGAAAAAACCTGTGAGTGAGGAGCGGTGGTAGACTCCCCCAGTCAATTCTCAGCGATTTTTTCTGAGTGAAGAACGGGGATGTAGAGAAGACTCTGGAGATATTTTGAAATCTCGCGTGAAAAGGGTAAGGGGGTAAATTTTCGGGACTCACTATAAGAAGAGAAATTTTCAGACAACTTCAAAATGGTTAAAAAAAGTATGGAAAAAGATGTGAAAAATTGACAAAAACGGCATGATTTGAGTGAAAAAGGGAGTGAAAAGATTGATTCAGAGAAAGAAAACACTGACACAGAAGGAAATAAGAGAATCGCTAGTGAGACAGTTGGAGCGGCGGGGAATGAATGCAGAATTCTACAAAGATTTGATTGATGATTATGTATATTATTGGTCGCTGAAAAAGAAACTGATTGCGGATATTAGGAGAAAGGGAATCCGGTATGAGACCATCAATGGAAATGGTGTCAGCGTGGAAAAAGCGAATGAATCTGTAGTCAATCTGCAAAAGACTACAGCAACAATGCTGAAAATCTTAACTGATCTGAAGCTGAAAGAACCAATACCGGAGCCGGAAAATCCAGCAGATGGTTACCTGTAAAGAGATTGATGATTATCTCAAATATGCCGAAGAGCATCCGAAGTGGATAAACAAGAAAAGAATATTGCTCATACAAAACATCGTTAAGCCGACATTAAAGCGGGACGATGTTTTTTTTGACGAGAAAACGTACAGGAATTGCTTACAGTATTGTAAATCGAATTATTACGAGCTGTTTCCGTTCCAAAAGTTTATCTATGCATTCGCATTCATGTACAAGGACGACATCCCGATATTTCCAACGTTCTTCATCAAGGAGGGGCGTGGAAATGGTAAGGATGGTTTTATCGTACCGCTTGTTAATTTCTTCCAGACCCCTTTATACGGGGTGAAAAACTATCATGTGGAGATTGTTGCCAATTCGGAGGGACAGGTTAAAAATACTTTCAAAGTCGCTTATGACATGCTGCATGATAATCCAAAGTTTAAGGGGAAATTCTCTGTAACTAAGGAGCTGATCACAAACCTTGTGACCGGATCAGAAATGAAATACAACACATCTAATGCAAAAACAAAGGATGGTAAAAGAACCGGTTGCCTGATACTTAATGAAATTCATGCTTATGAGAATTATGACCAAATCAATGTATTTGAATCTTCTTTTGGTAAAGTCAAGCATTCCAGGGAATTCATAATCACAACAGATGGATATGTCAGAGATGGTCCGCTGGATGAAATATCAGCGATGTGTGCTGAAATTTTGGAAACAGGAGAGAATCTGTTAGGATACTTCCCGTTTATCTGTGAGATTGACGACATGAAAGAGGTGGACGATCCGGAAGCTTGGCATAAAGCCAACCCATCCATGGAGTATATGCCGATTCTTGCGAATCAGATCATGCATGATTATCTGGAAATGAAGAAGATTTCTTCCAAGCGTGCCGAATTCATTACGAAACGAATGGACAGATCAGCACGAAAGGAAGAGGAGACGGTCACGACATGGCAGAACGTCCTACGAGCCTGCTATGAAGGCGAGACAATGGAAGAACTGGAACGAAAGATTCCGAGGATAACATTGGATACACGAGGACAGGCAGCAGTGATTGGAATTGATTATGCAGACGTCCGGGACTTCGCATCTGCAGGAATATTGACAAGGACTGAGGAGGGAGAGTATATCTGGCGGCAGCATACATGGATCTGTGCGGATTCTCCATTTATAGATTCTATCAAGTTCCCGCTGAAAAATGCAGGACAAAAAGAATTTGAGGATTTCGAGGTCGTTCCCGGTCCGGTAATTGATGTGAATCTGATTGTAGATTGGTGTATAGAACAGATGAAGTATTATGAAGTTAAGAAAATTGCAATGGATACTTATCGGTATACTTTGTTCAAACAGGCATTTGAGGAAAGAGGAATTTCCATTGAAGATAAGAAAAATCCTCACGGAATTGTAAGGCTGATCCGAAAGATAACGTCAGCGACAGGAATTATTGCTCCATTCATTCAAGCGATGTTTAGTCAGGGTATGATCAACTATGGATCATCAGCAATTATGCGGTGGTACACAAACAATACAAGCGTAAGTGAGGATAAATATGGGAATAAAATGTTTGGAAAAATTGAACCAAAATTAAGGAAAAATGATGGCTTTATGGCTTTTGATGTTGCAATGTTTTGCAAAGATGAGCTGGAAGTCCAAATTATATATATTTGACAGGAGAAAAATATGTTTGAATTTTTGTGGAAACGGGATAAGGAGATACAGTCTCTTGCTGAGATTATTGCAGTGGATATGGAAAAGCTGAATTTATCAAAGCTGGCCATTGAAAAAGCAATAATGATGATTGCAAAGGCGATTGCCAAATCTGACATCCTGATCCAGACAGAGAGTAAAGAAAAAAATAAACAGGAGTATCGGCTAAACATACAGCCTAATGATCATGAGTGCGGTACGGTGTTTTGGACAGAAGTAGTGAGAAAACTTCTGACGATACAGGAAGCACTGATCATCCCGTTAGGAGGTAAATATTATCTGGCATCAGCGTGGCAGGTCAGCAATAATGTACTGACTGAGAGAAATTATAGCGATATAACGCTTACATGTGCCGGATATAACTATTCGATCTATAAAAAATTCCGTTCATCAGAGGTGATTCATCTAAAGTATGATAATGCAAGAATTCGCTTGTATTTGCAGAACGTAGTTGGACAATATGATCGAACACTGGACGCTGTTAATGCAATGATGCGAATGTCCAGTATGCCGAGATTTAAATTAAAACTTGGAACGTCTGCATTATCTTTTAGAGAAAAACAGGCAGATGGTACAGATAAAATAATGACAAAGGATCAATACGTCAAAAAAATCAAAAACTTATTAGAATCGGATGAGCTTGTTGTTCTTACAGAGTCAGACAATGTTTCAGTCAATCAATTACAGGTCAATACCGCTGTAAAAGCAGAAGAACTGGCTAAGACAGCTCTTCAGATCAATAATGAAGTGGCAAACGCATTTGACATTCCGGAAGCAGTGTTCAATGGAAATATCACAGAAAAGTCGGATGCCACAAACGAATTCATTACATACGCAGTCGGTCCGGTGGCAGAAGTAATCAATGATACGTTGACGGCTTACATAGTCGGTGAAGCTGACTATTGTGCAAAAGATGAAAAAGTTATGGTATGGCTGGCACGTTTTAAGCATGTGGATGTGGTAGACAGTGCTGTAAATCTGGATAAGCTCCGTGGAATCGGATTTAACTACGATGAAATCCGGGAAATGGTAGGTTATCCGTTACTTAATACAGAATTCAGTCAGGCGAGAGCATTGACGAAAAACTATGGAGAGGAGGGAAATGGTAATGCGGTGCAGGAAACATGATTAGACGGAGGTGATCCAAGAATCTCGGAGCTGTCCGTTAAACAGTAATAAAAGAGAAAGGGGAAGGACATGGAACAGAAAAAAGTTGTGTATAGATTCCAGCAGACGGATAATGTACACGAAATTTTCATTTTTGATGAGATCAGAAAAACTGGCCCATTCAACTGGGATACATGGCAGTATGATGACTCTGAGACATCAGCCAAGCATTTTAAAGAGCTTTTGGATGCTATTCCGGAAACGGATGAGATTAAGATCTATTTCAACAGCAATGGCGGAAGTGTAGACCAGGGTACAGCAATCTACAATATGCTTCAACAGCATGGATCTCACAAAACGGGCATTGTAATGGGCGGATGCCATTCTATTGCTTTTACAATCTTGCAGGCTTGTGACAAGCGTATCATGGGACAGGGAACAACTGCAATCATTCATGACATGTGGGAAACGGTAACAGGAAATGCAGCAGATCTTAGAGCAGAAGCAGACAATTTGGATGTAGCAATGGACAGCTGTGTGGCGTTATTTATGCAGCGAGCAACAATATCAGAGGATGAACTTCGGGAGATGATGCATAAGACAACAACATTATCCCCTCAGAGGGCTTTGGAATATGGTTTGATTGATGAGATTGGTGTTGCACAAAAAGAGGATGATCCAAATGTGAAACTGCAGGAGGTTCTCACAGAAAACAAGGAACTTCAGATGGAACTGAGAAGCAGAAATGAGCATCAGAAGCAGTTAGCTGAATTCTATCAGTTGACTCATAAGAAAAAAGAAAAGAAGGAAGAAAAAGACAGCACCGGATGGGGTGCTTTTTTTGATTAGGAGGAAATCGCAGAATGAAGATTGAAGGATTAAGCCAGAAAGTAAAAGATAAAGTGAAGCAGTTGCTGGACAATGCTCCGGCAGATCAGAAAGCAGACGCAATCATGCAGTCCATTGAGATGATTGAGGAAGCAGCACATGCGGATCTGATCCAGCAGGTTGTGGCGGAAGCCGAAAGGGCAAGTCATGATGCAGAATTCAAAAAGCAGCTCGGACTTCGTAACCTTTCTCAGGAAGAGAAGAAATTTTATGAAGGATTCAAAGATATCAAGCAGTCTATCACAGCGAATCAGATTGATATCATTCCGACAGAGATTATTGACCGTACATTGGATGATGTAAAAAAAGCATCTCCAATTTTGAAACTGGTGAACATGGCACCAGCAAATGTAAAGAAATGGATTGTAGCATCCCATTCGGGAACGGCTGTTTGGGGAATGCTCACAGATGCAATTAAAGGTGAACTTTCAGCAGAAGTTACAGCGTTGAACATTGAGATTCATATGCTTTCTGCTTATCTTGTGATTCCAAAAGCAATCCGTGAGCTGTCTCTGGAATTTGTAGACCGGTATTTTATGGCAATCCTGTCAGAAGCAATGCAGGATGGACTTGTTAAAGGATATCTTGATGGAGATGGAAAGACTGGTCCGATCGGAATCTTCCGTCAGATTGGAACAACAAATGGAGATGGAACACAGAAAGCTAAAACTGTTTCAACCAAGATTACAAAGTTCAGTCCGAAAGGACTTGCAGAGGTAAGAAAAACTCTTACAAATGATGGAAAGCGTGTGGTAAGCAAATTGTATCTGATCTGCAATCCAGCAGATGAAGCAGAGTATGTTGATCCGTGTATGTATGGAGAAGCTCTGACAGGGGGCTATGTCAATAAGTCTTTTATTGAGATTGAAAAGATTGTTGATGCAAACTGCCCAAAGGGAAAAGCAGCGTTTACAATCGAAGGATATTATACGATGGGAACTACAGGAGTTCGTGTAAATGAATACGATCAGACAAAAGCGATGGAAAATGCAGATCTGATTATTGCAACGTGCTTTGCAAATGGACGTGCTGTAGATGACAATGTGGCAGTTGTCTTTGATGTAACAAAACTGGAGGAATATGTTCTCCCTATTACGCAGATAACAATTCCACAGCAGGCAGGAGAATAAAAAGAAAAAATGACAGTAGTAGAACTGAAAAATCTGACGGATGAAATGAGAGAAGAGTTTCAGATCCCGCCATATTATCAGGACATGCAGCTGAGAAATCTTGCAAAAGAAGGAGAAAAAGCAGTCGGAGGATTAAATCCCGGCTGCGATATTTCCGAAGATCTGACTTATAGAATGCTTGTGAAAAATTATATGTATTATGCATATCATCACAAAGTTAATGAATTTTTTGATAATTATGCAAGCCTGATATTGGGATGGCAGATGGAAACAGAGGTGGATACAGATGCCTGAATATACAGATGGAATTTTAGAAATTCTTGAAATTGTCGAAGACAATACAGAAGATTATCCGGTAGAAAAAATGAAAAGAACCGGGTTAAAAATATGGTATCGGGAACTGTCGGTGTATGATACAACAAGAGCAAAGTTATCAGCAGACAGTATAGAGGTAACCATGAAAATAAGTATTCCTCAATATAAAAAAATTAACAGTAAATGTATATGTGAGATTGATGGAATACAGCATGAAATCTACAATGTTGCTCATGTAACCACAAAGGATGGGTTCAAGGAATCTGAGCTGACACTGAAAACGCCGGCATATGATCGGGAGGTAATGAATGACACAAAAGAAATTAAGTGAGATTCTGCACGGTACTGGCTGTCCTGTAAATGAGGGAGTCAGCAGTCTGAGAAATACAATGAAATTTCCGAGGATTGATTACTGGGAAATTTTGTGGGAAGATGTGATGGCATCAGGAAATGAATATGATCAGAAAATCACTTGGCAGATCAGCTTTTATGCGGACAAGCCACGTAATCCAAAGCTAGTGGAATTGAAAAAGAAATTGAATGAGTTAGGATACCATCCGGCTATTGCTCATGAATATGTCCAGGAGGACAGAATATGGCATTCTTATTTTTCGATTACTACAGATGGAGAATATACAGATGAGTCAGTCAGAGATTGAATTTTATGATTCTGGATTAGCAGAGTTTGAAAAAATGATGCAGGAATATGCAAAGATCTCAGAAGAAAAGGCACTGGATGCGGTGAAAAAAGGAGCAAGGGAATTCGTCAGTGATCTCAGAAAATTGCCGAAACCAAGAAGTAAAATCAGTAAGGCAGGGTATACACATATTGTAGATACGTTCTCAATGAAAAGAGAAAAATCAGGAATCGAAGTTGGATGGGGAAAGTATTATGGACCAATGTTGGAGCATGGAACGAGAAAAATGGCGGCAAGGGAACATTTGAAACCACTTTTTGAAAGAAACAAAGAAAAATATTACAGAAAAATGACAGAGAGCATATTTGGTTAGGAGGAAGAAATGGCGATTAAATCAAAAAAACCGGCCATGAAGCAGACAGTAGGAGCACAGTATGTGTGTTTTGCAAATGCAGAAACACCGGGGGACTATGATGGTACTTATGAAAGCGATGTAGAAAAAACGGAAGTTGTAAAAAGTGTAAAAGTAACAGAAAACTCAGAGTCAAGCGATGTATATGCTTCAGGAAAAATCTATGATTCTGATACACCGATGACAAGTGTTGATGTTGAGGTATCCGTGATTGCATTCCCGGATGACACAATCTCAAGGATGAGAGGTGATACAGTAGAAGAAGGCGGCTTGATCCTGTCAGGAGGAAAGAGTGAAAGACCGTTCTTTGCGTATGGAAAAGTTGTGAAATTGAAAAATGAAAAATATAGATTTGAGTGGTATCCAAAGTGCAAGTTAACAGAGAATTCTGATGATATTGCAACATCGGAAGAAAAATCAAGCGAGCAGACGGATACAATCAAGATCAGAGCTTATTCATTTGATCCGGCTGGAAATATTACGTGCAGAGTCACGGAATCTACAGCACCAGCAGGATTGACAGAAGAAAAATTCTTCATGAAGCCAATCCTGACAGATGCAGAGCTGACGGCAGCGGTAGGAGCGTGATCACATGAAATCTAAGCTGATTGAATTAACAGATGGATCAAAATTGGAAGTAAAAGTTAATTTCTATACATTATATTTAGTAAAAATGAATGGAATTGATAAGAAACTGGATGGTAGAGATGACCTGACAGATGAAGAAAATATGGAGCTGGCAGGGAAGATGATCTATGTAATTCTTCGGTCTAACGGGTTGAAAGTAGACGAAGAAGAGGCGATGATGCTTACACCAATGGATGCAAAAAGCATTCAGGACATTTTCAATGAATTTGAAAAAAAACTCAAGGAATATAAAAAAAAAGAACAGGCGAAGAAGTCAGTGGCTCCGAAGAAAAAATAGATATCGACTGGGCAGGATATATGGTCTGTGCAAGAAAGATGGGAATGAGCGAAGAGGAATTCTGGAACTCAGATCCCATTTTTTTTAATGAATGCTTGGAAATATTTTTAGATATTGAAAGACGAAAGGCAGGTACTTTGCGTGGATGACGGATTAAAAACAGTAGGTCTTACATTTAAGGCAGATGGAGCTGTCGATTTTAGAAAATCATTATCAGACGTAAATAATGCTGTAAATGAGAACAGGTCTGCATTTAAACTTGCAAAATCAGAATGGGATAAAAGTACGTCATCTGCAGAAAAACTGAGAGCAACACAGGAATATCTACAGAATCAAACAGAAGCGTACACTGCAAAAGTTGAAAGATTAACAGAAATCCTCAATGCTCAAGAAAATGCAGAGGTACGGGATGAAGCTGCAATATCAAAGACCAGGCAGCAGTTGGATAATGCGAAAGCAGCTTTAAACAATTATAAAAGTGGTCTTGAAGATGTAAATAAAAAATTGGAAAGTGGAGCAGCCACACTGGAAGACTATTCCAAAAAGGTTAAGAATTTCAGCGATACAACTGGAAAAATTGGAAGTTCACTTAATAAAAATGTAACAGCTCCAATTGCGGCAGCAGGAGCAGGAATCATGGCAGCATGGGCTCAAGTTGATGAAGGAATGGACATCATTGTTGAAAAAACTGGAGCCACAGGAGATGCACTGGAAGAGATGCAGACCTCAGCAAGAAATATTGCAAAAAGCATTCCAACAGATTTTGCAACGGCTGGATCAGCGGTTGGAGAAGTTAATACAAGATTCCATCTCACAGGACAGGAATTAGAAAACTTGTCGTCGAAATTCGTGAAGTTTGCCGAATTAAATGATACAGATGTATCATCATCCATTGACAGTACACAAAAAGTAATGGAAGCATTCAATCTGGAAGTGGAGGATGCAGGAGATCTTCTTGATACCATGAACAAAGTAGGGCAAGATACAGGAATCTCCATGGATACTTTGTCATCGACAATGGTGTCTAATGCAGCCACACTAAAAGAACTTGGGATGTCTGCAGCAGATGCAGCGGTTTTCCTGGGACAATGCGAAACATCAGGAGTAGATACCAGTGCGGTAATGGCAGGACTGAAAAAAGCACTTGTAAATGCTTCGGGAGAAGGTAAATCAATGAAAGAAGCTCTCTCAGAATTGCAGAAAACTATGCTGAATGCAGAAAGTTCGACAGATGCCTATAATGCAGCTGTTGATTTATTCGGATCGAAAGCAGGTCCGGCATTGGCAGAATTTTGCAAAAATGGGAAACTAAATTTTGAAGAATTAGGAGCTTCGTTGAGTGATAATCTCGGAAATATAGACAACACATTTAATGCAACACTAGATCCGGCAGATCAATTTAAGATTACATTGAATGAGCTGAAAGATGAAGGGTATGATGTAGGAAATGCACTTGGTCCAGTGCTTGCTGAGTGTCTTCAGATAGTAACACCAATTCTAAAAGATATTATAGGAGCATGGAATTATCTGTCACCTGGAACACAGGAAATGATCATAAAATGTGCATTACTTGTGGCGGCACTTGGCCCAGTATTTAGTATTATAAGCAAGGTATCAGGTGGAATATCTACGGTGATAGATGTCGGGGCAAAAATCACACCAATCATATCGAAAGCAAGTGGAGTTTTTTCAGCATTCAATGCAGTATTATTGGCCAATCCGATTTTGCTTGTAGTGGCAGCCGTAGTAGCTCTGATAGCAATATTTGTAACATTGTATAACAAGTGTGAATGGTTTCGGGATGGAGTCAATGCTGTATTTGCAGGGATCCGGGATTTCATAAAAGGGGTTATCGATAAAATTAAAGGAATTATGAACTTTGAATGGAAACTCCCTAAAATCAAGCTCCCACATTTCAAGGCGAGTGGCGAATGGTCGCTTGTTCCACCAAAGGTTCCAAAGTTTTCCGTAGACTGGTACGCAAAAGGCGGTATTCTGAATAGTCCAACCATTTTTGGAATGAACGGCAATACAGCTTTAGGAGGCGGTGAAGCAGGGAAAGAAGCGGTGCTTCCGATCGATCTGCTGAAGACTTATATCCGGGACGAAATGCAGGCGAATAACTATGCATTAGCACGGCTCATTGCAGAAGCATTGTCGGAGCTGACATTTGTGGTTGAGAATAACATTACTCTTGGAGACAAGAAGCTGGCAGATCTGTTGGTAGATGCGATAATCAAAAAAATGTCGCAGAGCGTGAAATGGAAGAAAGGGGCAGTTGGAGCATGATAGATGTGGAATATAACGGAATGGCCGGGTCAATCCTAAAGGTATACGCAAAAGAAATTCCCGATATTCCTGCAGCTGTCAAAAAAGAATCCTCGATAAAGATTGCAGGAAGAGACGGAACATTATATACACTGGATGGAGGATATGAGTCTACAAAAGTTTCGATAGAGTTTAACTGGATTGGAGAAGAAGAAAAATGGAGTGAACGATGGGGAAATATACAAAAATGGCTATCTGCAAGGAACTGTCATCTCACTTTAGGAACAGATCCATCCTGTTTTTACAAAATTATGAAAGTAGAACTTGAAGATGCAGAACACACAACGGCCAGAATTGGAGTTTTTAAAGCAGATTTCCTGACGTTAGACGGGTTGCGATATCTGAAAGAAGGGCAAAATGAACATACGGCAGAAGATGTGGTGTTCAATCCATATGAAATATCTCATCCCATTTATAAAATTACAGGAGAAGGAAAATGTACGCTAATTGTGAATGGAAAGCCAATGATCGCAAATGTTGGTCAAAACCTTGTAATTGATACGGATCGCATGATTGCGTTCCGTAAAGATGGGACATTAAATAATACAGCAGTATCAGGAGAATATGAGAATCTGTATTTAATGGAAGGGAAAAATGAAATATTGATTACGGAGGGGTTTGACTTGAAGGTTGTTCCAAATTGGAGGTGCTTATGATACAGGTATATAGTCCAAATAATACGAATTATGAGCATAACGGAGATATGACTCTTATGCCGGAAGAAGCAACCATACATGTGGTGCTGAATGGAGAATGGACAGCCACATTAGAACATCCGATTGATCCAGAAGGACGATGGGAATACATAGTAGATAATGCAGTGATCAAGATGCCGTCTTTCAACGGGGAACAGCTGTTTCGTATAAGAAATAAAGAAAAGAAAGATTCAGGAGTAAGTGCAGATCTTACTCCTATTTTTTTGGATGCAAAAGAGGATTGTTTTTTGTTGGATGTGAGACCGACAGACAAAAACGGACAGGAAGCACTGGATATCATGACAGCATCAAATACAAGATATAGTGCAAAGTCAGACATTATAATACGAGCAACAGCCTATTATCAAACAAAAAATTTGATCGAGGCAATCAACGGAAATGACGAGAATTCCTTTATAAATCGCTGGGGTGGTGAAATTATCTATGATAATTACACCATAGCGGTTAATAAAAGGGTTGGTGGAGATTATGGAGTGCAGGTTCTGTATGGAAAAAATATCGTACAGGATGGATTCTCGGAAACTGTTGACATGAATGATGTGGTTACAAGAATCATACCGAAAGCATACAACGGATATATGATTGAAGGGGATGCTCCATGGGTGGATTCTCCGTTAATAAAAAAATACCCAACGATACGCTATGGAGTAATATCATTTGCAGATGTGAAAATGAGAGAAGATGCAGGAGAAGATGATGAGGAGAATGGAATTGTCATCTGTGATACACAAGAACAATTAGCTGCAGCACTCAGAAAGAAATGCAAGGAACAGTTTGAGAAGGGCGTGGACAAACCAAAAATAACGATAGAAGCAGATATGGAACTTTTACAGAATACAGAATTATACGAAGAAGTTAAAGATCTTGAAACGGTTTCACTGGGAGATACAGTGCATTGTAATCATTCGAGACTTGATATCGTATCAGATGCGAGAGTAATTGAACTGACGTGGGATGCGGTAAGGAATAAGTTAATATCTGTAACTTTGGGAGAGTTCCAATATAATTTTTTGGATAATGTATCATCGGTGATGAGTCGAGTGGATCAAGCGATACGAGGGGATGGAACACTGATTGGTCAGCAGATACAGGGAATCATAAATGGGGTGAAAACACAGCTGAAAGCACAGTCAACGATTGCAAAAAAGCAGAATGTGAGAGCAGTGTTATTTGAAGATCTTAATCCGGAGTCTGAAACATTTGGAGCCATGTGCCTGGGAACGCTTGGATTTGAGATAGCGTCTGAGCGAACTGCAGATGGGAGAGACTGGAACTGGACGACTTTTGGAACTGGACAAGGGTTTTATGCAGATTTTATAGTGGCCGGCACGATGCTGGCTGACAGAATCAAAGGGGGAACATTGGAATTAGGCGGAAAGGATAATGGAAATGGAGTTGCAAGAGTCCTGGATGCAAATGGAAATGAAATAGTGCGACTTGAAAAGAATGGGGTTTACGCAACAGGAAGCTATGTATGCGAAAGTTTAGGCGGAATAAATAGACGAACAGAAATGAAAGCAGGATCACTTATGTTTTCAAAAAAAGATCAAAGTAATCCTATTTTTATGGAACGATCGGGCGATGCACTGGTGATAAGAGCTGGAGGAACATTTGATGATGCAACAGACGCAACAGTATTAATGAGGATATTAAAAAATGCAATCTACATCGATGCAGATACAGTAGGACCAGGAGGATTACCCGGAAAAACAGGAAAAGCTGAATTTTCAGATGGTACATACCTGGAATTTAGCCATGGCTTTTTGATGGGAGGATCTACGAAAGAAGGGAGCTTTTAATGGGAGAAGTTATTGAAAAGGCAGTAAGCTGGGCGGTCTCGATAGCTAATGATAATAGTCATGGATATGACCAGGCTCATAGAGACGGACCAGATTATGATTGCTCATCTCTTATTTGCTGGGCGTATTACAATGCCGGACTCAATACAAGACCAGGATACACACCAGCAACAGGAACAATGTATGATGTATTTCTGTCTGCCGGCTTTACAGATGTAACATCACAGATTAATCTTTCCAACGGATCAGGATTGATACGGGGGGATGTGCTTCTTAAACCCGGAAGCCATACGGAGATGTCTATAGGATCTGGACAGCTTGTGGCTGCATCGCAAAATGAACATGGAGGGGTTACGGGTGGGCAGACAGGTGATCAGACGGGAAATGAAATTCACGTACATGGATATTATAATTTCCCGTGGCAATATGTACTTAGGTATCCGGAAGAAATTACACCGGAAGGAGTATATCTTGTGAGATGGATACCAGGATAGGAGGTGGAGAATGAATTACATCGAACGGAACATATATGTTACAGAAAACAGAATCAAAAGAAAAATTGATTATACACGGGGAACGAATGCACTTCCGATCTATTTCCATTTTATGGATTTTGAGATTCCGGAAGGAGCTGAGGCAAAAGCGTTTGTTTTGAAACCATCGAAAAAGGCAACATATAATGTATGCCCAATTATTGATAATACAGTGCGGGTTATCGTTAAGGATCAGACATTTGCAGAAATAGGGAAGAATTTACTGCAAATAGCAATAACAAAAGAAGAAGATACACTGGTAACATTTGAGCAAGAAGTTGAGGTGCATCGTAATTTTGTAGAAGGCGACGTACCGGAAAGCGAAAATGAAGCTGGTTGGATCAATGGATTTATAAAAGGCATGGAAGAGGCTACTGAGAGGGCAAAGGCGGCTTCGGAAAAAGCGGAACAGATACAGCAGACGTTGGAACAAAAATTAAAGAACGGAGAATTTACAGGTGAAACAGGACCGCAGGGACCGCCAGGAAGAGATGCGAATGCAGTCATTACATCATTAGAACCTGGAATATTTGCGTTGTCGGTAGAAAAAGGGCATTTGTTACTTATATATAATGAAACAGAAGAAGCCCCACCGTTAAAAATTGTAGATGGAAGATTGAAATATATATTGGGAGAAAGTGCATAACAGTAAAGGAGAAAAAGAAAATGGCAGTAAAACAGATTGATTTGGGGGAAGTAGTAGGACCAAAGGGGGATACAGGACCAAAGGGGGATACAGGACCAAAAGGAGAGACTGGTCCTGTAGGTCCAGCCGGTCCGCAAGGACCAGCTGGAAAAGTAGATACTAACACTCAAGTGGCATTTGAAGTTGCAAAAAAAAGAGAAAATATTGCAAGCAATGAAAAAATGGGAACGATGTTAGGAAAAATCGCAAAATATTTTGCAGATTTGGGAGCAGCAGCTTTTGGAAAAATTGCAAATAACCTGACAACGAGATCAGCAGGAGAATACGTGCTGGATGCTTATCAGGGAAAAGTACTGGATGAAAAGAAGTTGGATGCTAGTGATGTAGTAAATGATTTGACTACAACGGAAGAAGGATATGCACTGGATGCAAGGCAGGGAAAAGTATTAGATGAAAAAATCACTGACCATGTCAATAGAAATTCGCTGAAAAAATATAATCTGACAGACGCACACATTCAAAGTTTTTACACAGTTGGAGCATTTTCGATGTATAAAAAAGGGAATGAAGTCCATCTTAACATGTCGATAACTCCGAAAAGTGGAACCGTATTAAATGCAAATAATCTATACGGGATTAATCAGACAGCGTTGCCGAAGGAATTATGGCCAGCAGATACTACACACATCCAGTGTGTCGGATGTGGTCAGAATTGGGATAGTGCATGTGCTGTGATGGCTTATATAGATGCAAAAGGAATGATATATTTTTCGACACCAGCAACAAAAACTTTCTATAAATTCCACGGAACTTGGATCGTGGAAGAATAATTTTTACGGAGAACTTATGAAAATAGAAATTATTAATCAAAGATTATATATAAAGGAGCCGCCTGAGACAGCAGAGGGGACAAGGGAGTATCTGAAAGCAGAGTTCAACTTTTCAGAGGACTGGAGCGGGCTGACGAAGACTGCTTTCTTCCGTGGAGCGAATGGTGATATTGTTCCACGGCTACTGGAAGAGGATACCTGTACCGTGCCAGCAGAAGTCCTTGCCGCATCGGGACGGGTCGGGGTATCTGTATCCGGTACTCTGGGTGAGACGATCATCACGACAGATATCGAAAGCTTTTTTGTACCGGCAACCTTAAATGGTGGCACTCCATCCGATCCTGAGCCGACACTGTGGCAAGAAGTGCTGGACAAGCTTGAAAAGGTATCGGAGGTTGAGAAAAAAGTAACCGAGCTGAACGAAAGGTGCGACACCATCCCGACACGAGTAAGCCAGCTTGAGAATGACAGTAAGTATCTGCCAGCAGACGGGGCAATCAGCTGGGGGAGAAAAGAGGGAACGGATAAGGGCGATAGGAGTGTAGCACTCGGAAAAGATGCCGAAGCATCGGGGGTATACAGCTTTGCGGAGGGAGAACTGACCAAAGCAACAGGTCGTGGATCTCATGCAGAGGGGTTTGCCACGGTCGCCAACCAGACTGCATCGCACGCTGAGGGTGGCGGAACTATCGCTTCCGGAAAATATCAGCATGTGCAAGGTAAGTATAATGTAGAGGATACAGAAGGCGAATACGCTCATATCGTAGGAGGTGGAGCGGATGCTAACAACCGGAGAAACATCCACACTGTCGATTGGGACGGTAATGCAGAGTACGCAGGCGATGTTATTGTTAACTATGACGGCAATCGTATACAGGTCGGAGCAATGCTCGAGTCGCTTATCGACAACCATTATATGCATCGTAATATCTTCCGCGGACGGTGTCTTGGTGAGTCGATCACCGCGGGACAATTAGCTGTGATTAGAGACGGAAGCTTTGCAGATCTGTACGTCGGCGACTACTGGGAGATAAACGAAACCAAATACAGGATAGCAGACATCAATTACTGGCGAAATGTGGGTTATCCAGAATCAGAAAAAGTACAAAAACCTCATATATTAATAGTCCCGGATACTGCATTAGGGAGCGGACAGATGTCTGCAGGCAACAGTACATCAGGCGGCTACAAAAGTTCGGCGATGAAAACTGTGCGGTTAAATCAAATAGCTAACTCGCTGCCGGACGCATTTAAAAACATACTGATATCACATAAGATGTTTTCCGATGGCTCATGGGTCAATGCATCTGTAGATCTCATGAACGAAGTAATGGTGCATGGGACCTATATTTGTACCGATGGCAATAATAGGCAGACATCTGATACACAGCAGCTGGCACTATTCAGGCTTGTTCCTGAATTGAAGGTTGTTGGTGTAAACTATTGGTTGCGGAATGTAGCAGGATCACAGACATACACCTTGATATCGCAATACGGCGATGCTAGCAGTGATATGGCTACAAGCACTTATGGGGTTCGCCCGGTGTTTGCAGTCGGATGATTTTGACTTTAAATGCAAAAGGAGGTGAGAAAGATGGATGACGTAATTACAAGGGCAGAACATGAAGAGTTCAAGAAGCGGATCGAGGACGAAAATCATCGTCAGAACAAGCGGATTGAAGTATTGGAAAAGATTACGCAGCAGATTAATTCGCTTACAGTGTCAGTCGAAAAGCTCGCACAGAGTATAGAACTTATGGTAAGCGAGCAGAAGCAGCAAGGGAAACGCTTGGAAACATTAGAAAGTCGAGATGGAGATATGTGGAGAACAGCTGTAAAATACGTTCTTACAACTGCCCTCGGTCTTGTTCTTGGTGCAGCGACAATGAAATTTGGATTGAAATAAAGGAGACTAACTATGAACATTGAAATATTAATGCAGTATATGAGTTACATATTGGCAGGAATCGGGGTACTGGCTTTCATGGTCAGCGTGATTGTGCAGGTTATTAAGGAAATGCCCGGACTTAAAAAAGTACAGACCAATGCAGTCGCACTGGCTACAGCACTGATCTTGACACCCGTGTCAGTGATCGTACTATGCACATATTATACAGTAGTAATTGAGTGGTATTACATTTTCGCATCATTTATTGCCGCATTTATTGTCTATCTGGTAAGCACTGGTGGTTGGGAACGTGTCACGGAAATGTGGAATCGCAATAAATATAAGAAGAACTAAGTTTGCACCGGTGCAGGAAGGGAGAAAAATATGAGTAAGACAGCAGCAGGATTAATCGCATTTGCAAAAAGTAAGATCGGAACACCCTATGTATATGGGGCAAAGGGTGCAGTGATGAGTCTGGCAAAGATCCAGGCACTCCGGAAAATGTATGGATCTAATTGTGTATGGAAATCAGATGATAAGAAAGCTGGAAGGGTATGCGTAGACTGTTCTGGTCTGATTAGCTGGTATACCGGCATTGTCCGGGGATCAGGACAGTATAAGAGTACAGCAGTTGAGGTGATCCCGATCAGCAAAAGATCTGATGTGCATATCGGCTGGGCAGTATGGATGAATGGGCATATTGGAATCTATCTCGGAAATGATCAGTATATTGCTGCTGATGGATCAGCTTACGGTGTACGGATCGCCAATCTTTCACAGAATGGATTTACGCATCTTCTGAAGCTCTGCGATATCGATTATGGACAGGGAACAACTTCTGCTCCGAAAGAGAGTGCAAAACCATCAGGTGGACACTATAATGCGGCAGTGGTATTCACCTACTGCGTGAAAGCTGACGGAAAGACGTATCCATCCGTGAAGAATCTTGCCGATTATGCAGGAGTCAGGGGAAAGGCGATCACAGACGTTGCAATCATGTGTAACGTGGGAAAAGTCGAATACCGTGTTCATGTTCTTGATGGAAAGTGGCTGCCATACGTGAGCGGGTTCAATTGGGCTGATCCGGTAAATGGATATGCCGGAAACGGTAAGCCGATTGATGCTATCGAGGTGATCTATATTGCCCCGGATGGCAGCAGCCAGAAAGCACAGTACAGAGTCAGTCCAGTGAACGGCAACTACTATGACTGGCAGTACAATAATGAGACAGGCGGTGGGCAGGATGGATATGCCGGAAGCTTTGGGAAGAAAGTTGACAGATTCCAGTTGTTCTGAAATGATTAACAGGTCGGAGGTTTCTCCGGCCTTATTTTTTTTGCTTTAAAATACACTAAATCGGTGAAAAAACTATTGACATATACACTGAATTGGTGTATATTATAATTACAGAGAGGAAAGAAAGGAGAGCGAAGCGATGAATATTGAAGAAGCTCGCAAGGCACGGGGGATGTCCAGAAAGGACGTGTCCCGGAAACTCGGGATTCCGTACAGGAGTCTCGAAAATTGGGAGAAGGGGCTTAGCAAATGCCCCGACTATGTAGAACGGCTAGTTGTAGCCGAGATTCTGAGAGGAGGAAAAAAGATGACTGATATCGAAGTATTAATGAAAAATGGATATTCAAAAAGAAAAGCGGAAGAAGAACTTAAAAGAGGCACTGTAGTATTCGAAGGAGAAGACTTTGAAAGACACTTCGATGATTACATGGAAGAATGGGGAGTTGACGAAGAAGAGCAAGAAAAGTATAGAAAAATGCTAGAGGAAAAGATAGCAATTCCAGACTGGGGAATTGTCGAAGATAATGGCAACACGTATTATATTATGTACTGCCTGTAATCTGAAAGGTTGTGATTCTACATTCACTTTTTAAAAATACACTAAATTAGTGAAAAACCATTGACATATACACTAAATTAGTGTATATTATAATTGTGGAAAGGAAAGAAAGGAGAACGAAGCAATGAAGTACGATGTAACGTTTAGCTGTGGACACACACAAAAAGTACAGATTTACGGAAAAGCAGAAGAACGTGAAAGAAAGATTAAATATTTCGGAAAAAGCGGACTCTGCCCAGAATGCTATAAAAAGAAAATGAACGAAGAAAAAGCAGAAAACTGTGAAGAAGTAGAAATGAAATACAGCGAATACAAAGAGAACTATGCAGACTGTAAAACAAAATCAGGAAGCTATGACAAGGAAGAAAAAACCATCGTTGTCTACATTCCTAAACAGGATGAAAAAGAAGAGGATTCGCGGGAAGTGTTTGGAAAAGCTCTGAATGCAGCACTGGAAGAACTGAAGGGAGAAAACGAAAATGCAAAGCCGGAAGAAGTAACACCGGTAATGATAGCAAGAGAACTTAACAAGATGGGATACACAGAGGAAGAATTAAAGAAAATGAAAGATGTGCCGGAAACGGTAATGAAGGATGTGCTTGAAAAGAAGGAAGAATGGACAAGGTGAGGTGAATGGTTGTGTATACAAGAGAAAAAGTGGAATTGATCGGAGAAATATATCAGCGAACACTACAAGTATTAAATGGAGGTGTTCATGATCCGTATAACTGGATGTCAGACAGATATCCGATGAAGTGCCTTGTGATGATCTATCCGAGAGCGGTAGCGTTAGGAATACCGGAAAAATTAAACAAGAAGATGATGGAACTCATGGATCTGATCACAATAGAAGAAATGGGGGAGATGATAAAAAAGCAAATGCCACAAGAGATGATATTGTATCTCGAAATCGGAAAGAACAAAGCAAATGCCACAAGAGAATAAGACCACCCCGGAGCAGTAACTCCGGGGCTGAATATTGTATCATCTCTTTAAATAGTTTATAATAATAAAAAATCATTTATATAATAGGTAGAAAACCGTTGTATGTCCTTACAGAAAGGTTGACCCAGTGGGGGTCAAAAGCACTGGGGGATCAGGGATTGACAGCGATAGAAATCTTACGTTATTATTACGGTGATGACATGTATATCAATACAGCTCAGGAGATCTCGGGAATACCATCTTCCTGGCCCGGATACACACTGGAGCAGGGGGCCAGTGGAGAAAAGGTGCTGCAGATGCAGGAACAGCTCCGGGTGATATCCGAGGCATATCCGGCAATCCCGAAAGTAGAGGCAGACGGAATCTATGGACCTGCAACAGCACAGGCAGTGGAGAAGTTCCAGTCAGTATTCGGACTTCCGGTGACAGGAACAGTAGATTATTCTACCTGGTATAAGATCTCAGAGATTTATGTAGGGGTGTCAAGGATTGCAGAGTTGGTTTAAAGCAGATATCTGGGATAGATAGAAGCTGATACTAAAGAGATGGAGAGAAAGATGAGCGGTCAGGGACGAGAAGAAAAGGGACTGTTTCCCAAAGGAATGATTCTTGCTTGTGTGATCCTTTTTCTGTTGGGGATAGGATGCGTAGGTATGAATCTTGCTGCGGGACCTTCGGAAGAAAAAAATCCGATGGGGCAGATTGCGGATTATAGAAAAAAGGAAGAAAAGAAAAAGGAAGCGGAAAAGAAAAAGCTTGAAGAGCAGAAGAAGCAGAAAAAAAGTACGGATGAAAAGAAAAATGCAGATCCAGATCAGGATATGACCGAAGAGCTGGCACAAAAGTATTATTATCAGAAACTGAGTGCAGAAGAACAGAAGTATTATAAAGAAATACTTAAAGGTCTGGAAGATATGGAGACGGTGATTCATGTAAGTACGGCAGATGATACGAAATTGCAAAAGGTATTTGAATATATTATGTATGATATGCCGACTCTTTTCTGGTGCGATCGGAGCTGGAGTGGAAGTAAGTATCTAAGTGAGAACAGGACAGAAATTTCACCGGGGTATACATGTACCAAAGCGGAAAGAGATGTACGACAAAACCAGGTTGATGAAGCTGTTGGGCAGTGCCTGAGTGGAATAGACAAAGATGCAGATGATTATACCAAAATAAAAGCAGTTTTTGAATATCTTGTCAATACGGTTGATTATGATAAAAATGCTGCGGATAACCAGAATGTATATAGTGCATTGGTGGGAAAGCGTTCTGTCTGTGCAGGTTATGCACGTTCTACGCAGCTTCTTCTTGAAAAGCTTGGAATTCAATGTTTATATGTTGAGGGAACGGCTGGAGAAAATAATGAAGCCCATGCATGGAATATCGTCAAGTGCAATGGAAAGTATTATCAGATAGACACGACATGGGGAGATCCGATTTATGACCAGACAGAAAATCCGGAAACGAATGCGGGAAATAATATTAATTATGATTACTTATGTACTTCAGATGAAAAGATGTACCGCAACCATACGATAAAAGCGGTGACTGATTATCCGGTCTGTGATTCAGACAATCTGAATTATTTTAAACTGAACAATATGTATTATGAAAGTTATGATGCAGCTACATTAATGGAAAAGATGAAAGAAAGTTATCAGAAAAAAGAAGATTCTTTCACCTGTGAATTTTCAAATCCGGATGTATATGCACAGGCGAGAGAGGATATCATCAATAATCTTCTCCCACAGGCATCCCAGGGGCTGGCACAATATTATGGCTTCAGCCGGGTACGGTACAGCTATTCAGAATATACGGAGCATTACAGAATCACAGTCGATTGGCAGTATTTCGAATACACCGGAAACTGAAATTTATAAGATGTCAGGGTCAAAAGGTCTGAAACCACGTGTGCTTGCACACTGGTGGTAGAATGACCTTGAGACCC